>Ga0214235_1000098_pt1 | contig 48993 bp, 44 predicted proteins | sample TroBogypolimnion_2_FD_153073 | JGI IMG/M metagenome (GOLD analysis project Ga0214235, IMG submission 153073) | Freshwater microbial communities from Trout Bog Lake, WI - 15JUL2008 hypolimnion | ecosystem: Environmental > Aquatic > Freshwater > Lake > Hypolimnion/Profundal zone ... | reverse complement strand
AGGGGGGCAGTAGCAATCACGCCCCCAATCTCTAAAACTTTCAGCAATTTGTTTTAATTCAAAATTATTGGTAAATACTGCGCCACCCTCACCCATGGTGATATGGTGTGCAGGATAAAAACTGAGGGTTCCGATGTCGCCAAAGGTACCCACCATTTGACCTTTGTAAGTTGTACCTAATGCATCACAGCAATCCTCTACGAGCCATAAGTTATATTTCTTGCAAAGGCTAGTAACTACATCCAAATTAAATGGATTACCCAAAGAATGGGCGAGCATGATGGCTTTGGTTTTTGGACCAATAGCCGCTTCAATTTTTGAAGCATCGATATTGTGGGTGTATTTATCCACATCGACAAATACCGGCACAGCACCAAATTGAATAATTGGGTTTACTGTGGTCGGAAATCCTGCAGCCACACCAATCACCTCATCCCCTTGCTTGATAGCCCGATCGCCCAATTTTGGTGAAGTGAGTGTTGAAAATGCAACCAAGTTAGCTGATGAACCAGAGTTCACGGTAATGGCATGCCTTACACCAATAAATTCAGCCAATTTTTTTTCAAATTGCTCATTAAAGCGACCCGTAGTAAGCCAGCCGTCCAAAGAGGAGTCCACCATGTTTTTTAGCTCTTCACTGCCAATTAATTTTCCAGAGGGAGGCACAATGGTCTGCCCTGGCTCAAATGCCTTCGGCGAAAACTCAATCGCAGCATATTGATCAACTAACGCGGCAATTTGCTTACGTATCTTTTCTTGCTCTAATTTTCTGGTGTCGATAGTTTGTGTATTCATTATTTTGTACTTTTTATTTATTGCTCATATATTGGTTAATTTGCGCAAGACTTACTTCTTGCATATTTTCTTTTGCTTGAAAAGCTTTTTGCCACTCAACAATTTTTTGCACGGCATTCTGTAAATTCCATTTAGGTGTCCACCCTAATTGTGCGCGCGCTTTTGAGCAATCCAGTTTTAAAAGATTAGCCTCATGGGGTTGCTCTGAACCCTCCTTTTCCCATCTAGCCGAGTCACCCCAACCAGAAATCAAGAGATCAACCACTTCTTGCACAGAACGGTTGTCCTCATCCCGCGGGCCAAAGTTCCATCCAGAAGCAAATGCCAAGCCTTGATCATAAAGAGCCTGAGCCAAAATTAGATAACCAGAAAGCGGTTCTAAAACATGCTGCCAAGGACGTGTTGCTAAGGGATTGCGAATCATCAAGGGCTTGTTTGCTTCAAATGCTTTTATCGCATCAGGAATTAGGCGATCTTCAGACCAGTCTCCGCCACCAATTACATTGCCTGCTCTAGCAGAGGCCACTCTATTTGCTGAATTTGAGCTAGAGAAATAAGACTGACGGTATGCTGAAGTCACCAACTCTGCGCAGCCCTTGCTGTTGCTGTAGGGGTCATAACCACCCATGGGTTCATTCTCTCGATAGCCCCATACCCACTCTTTATTTTCGTAGCACTTATCCGTAGTTACTACGACCGTGGAGCGCACCGAATCAATTGCACGCGTGCTCTCCAAAACATGCACAGTACCCATGACATTAGTAGCATAAGTCTCTACAGGATTGGCGTAGGAATAGCGCACTAATGGCTGCGCAGCCATATGAATCACCACATCCGGATTTGCGCCAGACATCACATTTTGTAAGCTTGATAAATCCCGAAGATCAGCGATATGTGATTTCTCAATCAAGGAATCAATCGCTAAAACATCAAATAAATTGGGCGTTGTATTGGGCGCCAATGCGTAACCCGTCACTTTTGCACCCATAGATGTCAACCAAAGAGAAAGCCAACTACCTTTAAATCCGGTGTGCCCTGTTAGAAAGACTTTTTTGCCCTTCCAAAATTGGGGATCAACTTGAGCAGGCTTCATTACCATGATTTCCAAGGTGCTTTGCCTGAAGACCAAAGCTCCTCAAGATAATTCTTATCACGCAAGGTATCCATTGGTTGCCAAAATCCGTGATGCTGATACGCCATCATTTGTGACTGCTGCGCCAAACTCTCTAAAGGCTCACGCTCCCAAACAGTGGAGTCATCTTTAATCAAGTTAATCACTTCGGGAGAGAGCACAAAAAAGCCACCATTGATCATCCCGCCATCTCCCTTAGGCTTTTCTTTGAATGAGGTAATTTGATGGTCTGTATGTATATCGATTGCCCCAAATCGTCCCGGAGGATATACGGCAGTTAAGGTTGCATTTTTGCCATGGCTCTTATGAAAACCAATAAGCTCGGTGATATTGACATCACTTACACCATCGCCATAAGTAAAGCAAAAAGCTTCTTCATCCTGAATGTACTGAGCCACTCGTTTTAGACGTCCGCCTGTCATCGTTTCAGCGCCAGTGTCGATTAGTGTAATTTTCCAGGGCTCGGCGTAACGATGATGCACCTCCATCTTGTTATGCGCCAAATCAAAAGTTACATCAGACATGTGCAAAAAGTAATTGGCAAAATACTCCTTAATCACATACCCCTTATAGCCGCAGCAAATGACAAAATCATTGACTCCATGAGCAGAATAGAGCTTGAGGATATGCCACAAAATCGGCATGCCACCAATCTCAATCATCGGCTTAGGTTTACTTTCAGTTTCTTCAGAAATTCGGGTACCTAAACCGCCCGCAAGAATTACCGCTTTCATAAAATTCTTTTCTCGATGATAAATATATAAGCCAACAACATATCAATATTAATTAAGGTTATATTTGGCAAAATCAGCATAAGAATACTCTAATCCCTGACCTAAATTTATCTTAGGGAACCACTCCAATCGATTCAACCTTCCCGAGTCCATCCACTTCCGTGGTGTTCCATCAGGTTTGCTGGGATCAAAAGTGATATTGCCTTGATACCCGGTGGCTTTGGCTACGGCATTTGCTAACTCTGCAATAGTGACATCCGACCCATAACCCACATTGATATGGCTTTGCATGGGCTCAGTTTGACTATCGTATGTTGCCTTGTCCAATTGCATCACAAAAACCGATGCAGCGGCCATATCATCCACATATAAGAACTCGCGTCTTGGAGTTCCCGTTCCCCAAATCACCACCTCAGGAGCATTAGCCAATTTAGCTTCATGGAATCTTCTAATGAGTGCTGGGATCACATGGCTATTTTCTGGATGGTAATTGTCACCAGGGCCATACAAGTTAGTGGGCATGACTGAGCGATAGTCGACACCATGGGAGTCGCCATATTGGCGGTTGTAACTCTCACACATTTTGATGCCAGCAATTTTGGCAATCGCATAAGGCTCATTAGTGGGCTCTAATTTGCCCGTTAACAATGCCTCTTCACTCATGGGCTGAGGGGCTAACTTGGGATAAATACAGCTTGAACCTAAGAACAAGAGCTTTTTCACGCCATGCACAAAGGCTTGATGAATGACATTGTTTTGCACCATCAAGTTCTCATAGATAAACTGCGCAGGGTAGGTATTGTTGGCATGAATGCCCCCTACCTTAGCAGCAGCTAGGTAGACTTGATCAGGTTTTTCTGTTTTGAAAAAGGTTTCAACAGCTGCTTGATTGGTGAGATCCAGTTCTGAATGGATTCTTGTAATGATGTTGAAATAACCCTGCGCTTGTAGATTACGCACAATAGCTGAGCCCACCATACCCCGATGGCCAGCAACATAAATCTTTTGGTTTAAATCGTTACTCACAGATTGGCTTTTATTAATTTTGCTGTTTAATTTTCTTTACCCACTGCTACGCTATGGCCGTGCTTGAGTAACAAAGCATGTTGCTTGGCTTTATCTAGGTCATTTGCCACCATCTCGACAATCATTTGATCGAGCGTGATCTCAGGAACCCAACCGAGTTTTTCTTTAGCTTTGGTGGGATCACCCAAGAGAGTCTCTACTTCGGTAGGACGGTAGTAACGTGGATCGATCTGAACAATCACATCGCCTACTTTAAGGGCCGGGGCTTTATCACCTTCGATAAAGGCCACGATGGCTTTTTCATTCTCGGCTTGCCCTTCAAAGCGGAGGGTGATGCCTAGTTGCTTAGCGCTGCGGATAATAAATTCTCTGACAGTGAACTGCACACCAGTAGCAATCACAAAATCTTCTGGTTTGTCCTGTTGGAGCATGAGCCACTGCATACGCACATAGTCTTTGGCATGACCCCAGTCACGCAAGGCATCGATATTACCCATAAATAAGCACTTCTCTAGGTCTTGAGCGATATTGGCTAGACCTCTAGTGACTTTTCTGGTGACAAAGGTCTCGCCACGGCGTTTGGATTCGTGGTTAAAGAGGATGCCATTACAGGCGTAAATACCATAGGCCTCACGGTAGTTCACCGTAATCCAGTAGGCATACATCTTGGCTACAGCGTATGGGCTTCTGGGATAGAACGGGGTAGTTTCTTTTTGAGGGATTTCTTGTACTAGGCCATAGAGCTCAGAAGTCGAGGCTTGGTAAAAGCGGGTTTTCTTTTCTAAACCGAGGATGCGGATGGCTTCTAACATGCGTAGAGGACCAATAGCATCCACATCAGCAGTGTACTCAGGCGATTCAAAGGAGACGGCGACGTGAGACTGCGCACCTAAGTTATAGATCTCATCAGGCTGAGTTTGCTGAATGATGCGCACCAAGTTACTGGTATCGGTTAAATCACCATAGTGAAGAATAAGGTCTGGATGATTGATGTGGGGATCTTGATAGATGTGATCAATCCGCTCGGTATTAAAGGAAGAGGAGCGACGCTTAATGCCGTGAACGATATAACCATTCTCTAATAGAAACTCAGCAAGGTAGGAACCATCTTGGCCGGTGATGCCGGTAATGAGGGCGACTTTTTGTTTAATTGTCATAGACTTAAATAAAATATAGTTTTTAGAATTATAAGAGCCATATATCAAGCTACTCAATTACGCCCATACGTATCTTCAAACCGCACAATATCATCTTCGCCAAGATAACTACCCGACTGAACTTCAATAATCTCAAGCGGAGTGTTGCCTGGGTTAGCCAAGCGATGTGTTTGTCCTTGCGGAATATAGGTAATTTGGTTTTCAGTGAGTAGGATCACTTGATCCCCATTGGTAATTTCGGCTACACCCTTGACCACAATTCAATGCTCAACTCTGTGGTGGTGCATTTGTAATGACAAACTTGCGCCAGGTTTTACCTGAATGCGTTTGACCTTAAAACGCTCACTTTCGTCCACACTATCATACCAACCCCAAGGACGGGAGACTTTGCGATGCAGGTTTTTCTCTTCGCGCTGTTGAGACTCTAATTGATTGACGATGTGCTTCACATCTTGACTGTTTTTACGATCAGCTACGAGTACAGCATCAGCCGTCTCGACAATGATGAGGTTCTCCACCCCTACTGCGCTCACCAAGCGGGTGCTGGCATGAACTAATGAGTTCTTAGAATTAGTAATAAGGGTATCGCCACTGGTGACATTACCTTGTTCATCTTGTTTTCCCACTTGCCATACGGCTTCCCAAGCACCTAAGTCACTCCAACCGGCATCAAGCTCCACCATCTTCACAGCATATTTACTGCCAGGACACTTTTTAATGACGGCGTAGTCAATCGATTCGCTCGGAATGGTATTGAAGATAGCCTTGTCAGGTCGCACAAAAGTCGCTTGATCTGATTGATCTGCAGTCCTAGCAACCCAGGCGGTTTCAGCGGGACCCAAAATATCAGGGCGGAATTTTTTTAAAGCTTTAAGCCAAACACTGGCTTTAAGAACGAACACACCACCATTCCAAAAGTAGCCACCCTCTTCTAGGTATTGCTTGGCGGTTGCTTCATTGGGTTTTTCAACAAAGCGCTCAACGGTATAAGCATGATTAACAGCATCACCTTTTACCTTGATGTAGCCATAACCCGTTTGTGGGGATGTGGGGGTGATGCCCAAAATCGCGATCGCCCCTTCTTTGGCAATCGTAATAGCGCTTTGTAAGGTCTTGGTAAAAGCAGCAGGATTAGCAATTGTTTGATCTGCTGGGATGACTACCAAAATCGGATCTTCTTCATTCTCACCAATCCCCTGTGCATAAAGTGCCGCTAAGGTGAGAGCTGGCGCCGTATTTCTGCCAATAGGCTCTAAGAACAATGTGGCAGAAACGTCTTTTAATTCACGTAATTGATCTAAGGCTAAGAAGCGATGTTCTTCATTGGTGAAAACAAGAGTGTTACCCAGTTTGATCTCTGCACTTGCAACCGAATGAATACGGCTAATCGCTTGTTGAAAAAGGCTTTGCTGAGAACCATCATCTGATAAGACCAAAATTGCTTGGGGAAGCCAGCTCGCGATAGAGGCCAAAGGCGAGTTCCGGATCCACCGCAGAGGATGACAGGTAAGACTTGGCTTGAACTCACTTGGACTTAGATATTGATGATTAAAGATTTATATGATGCTTGCGCCCGCTAATGCCCGGTAGCGTGCATTCACCTCTACCTGGATCTTCAGATGGAATTTCATTTCGCACCAGCGCTCTTAGCACTTACCCACACCTTTTGACCCAGTAGCACTAGCAGCATTAAGAACAATGCGGCCGCAAAACCACCGGCAGTCGCTTTAATCATGCCTTTTTTACTTGCACTTGGCGCCGTGTTCGCTTCTAAGCCCTTAGTAAAGCGCACTTGGATTTCCAGTAACTGCGCATGCAATTGATCTAAGAATTGCTGGCCGTTGCTATCGTCTTTGGCCAATTTACTGCGAAGACTTGACTCAATGTCCATGAGTTGCTTATCTAAAGCCAAGCCATCAAAGGTTTGGTCTTGCAATGGAATGGCTTGGTCTAAAAACGTTTTCGCTATAGCGATTTGGGCTAAGCGTTTTTGTAGGCGCACCAAAGACTCTCTGGAAGCATTGATGTCATTATTGACCGCAATGATTTGCGTGCTAATGGGAAGATACTTTGCGCCGGAGTCTTTAGGATCGACCACTTGACCGCTGACCGAGGCATTACCCGGAAACCGTCTATGGAGCTCTTCTAAACTTTTGGCGCGCTCGATTTGGTAACTCATCTCAATTTGCGTAGAGGTAATTTTTTGCTGCAGGTCTGCAACTGTAGAGAGCGTCTGACTCTCATAGCCATTGAGTAGAGATTTAATTTGCAAATACGCACTGCCGGAGCGTAAAAATTGACTTACCGCACGCACATTAGCAATGGCTTGCTCTTTACTACTAGCGCCTGCCGTTAAGGTTAAATTGAGAATCGTGGTAGAGGCGGCATCTAAATCTTTGCTGATACCCGCTAAATCTTTGGTGTCGGCTTTGGAGAGCGCAAAACTGGGAACGACATTTTTTTGCCACCATTGCTCGCTGCTCATGGCTTTATACAGAGCAGATTGCCCTTCAGGAGTCTTGCCCTCATCGATGACTTGATCAGCTAAATTGGGCAAACTCTTTTGAAGCATCTTCCAAGATACGAGATCAAGAGCGTAGCTATTATTATTATTATTATTTAGTAAAATATATTCAGCTGAATAACTCCCCAAGACAAACCAGCCCGATAAACCTAATACCGCCCCAGTTACAGCAGCGATGGCAAGTTTCTTCCAAGACTCTTGCAGAAAATTAACGATGTCTAGGAGAGAGATTTCGGTTTGTGACTCTAGGTCTTGGGGGCTCATTATTTTCTTTATTAAGGCTTTATTGTTCAGGCGATTTAATTCAAACTATTATAAGAGAATAGGTGGGGTTAGACCCCCGGTTTACAAGGCTAGAATTCATCACATTACTACTTGAAGCCTTGGGAGCCAATACAATATCCAATATCTCTTTATTAAGTGAAGAAACTTCAGTGCAGTAACGCCAATTAATATATAAAAACCTCTTGGTTCAATCCCTCACACCCCCGAAACTGACTGCCTCATTTTGACGCTTGATCTCCCCCAAAAACAGCCCAATGTAGCCATTAATCCCTATATATCGGGTTTATTGCTACTTAGCTCATCGCTACTGCTCGCAATTTGGCCTTTGCCCAGCACTATTGCCTTAAGGCATGTCCTTTTGGGCATAGGGTTTATTAGCGGCCTGATATGTCTTTTTGGCCCTAAAAGAGTGATTTTTGAACCGTCAGCGTGGCCTTTATGGGTATTTTTAGGCTTTTTTCTGTGGCTTTTGCTCCATTTGGCGGTCTTTTCCAATGAATTTGATGCCCAGCTTTACGAGCTAAAGCATGTCTGGATGCGCTGTTTATTGGCTACCCCAATGGGATTGGGGCTTGGACTACTAATTAGTAACCCAATATCATCCGGAAAAAATAAAAAAAATGTCTTTATCTTATTGATTTTAATAGGTTTTTCCGGAACTGCCATGATTGGATTTGGTAGATATTGCTATGTTTATTTACAAAATCATGTCCTGATCAACTACGACACCTTGTTCGCGTTTTATAAAGCAAAACCGCCTTTTGTAATCAGTGCAGCTTTGGCGCTACCCCTGTGCTTTATTTTGATTATTCGAGGAATTAATAAGCAAATTAGCCGCTGGTGGATTGCGCCTAGTCTGTTACTGATATCGCTGAGCCTATTTGTGGCTTATTTTTCAAATACGAAAAATGGAATTGCCATTTTTTGTATTTGCTTAACTGTGTTTGCAATTAATCTGGGCTTTAAAATTCATTGGACTTGGGACAAGCTTTGCATCGCCACAATTGTTGTTGCGATCATTTCTAGCTTCTCTTTTGTTGGAGTTGAGAAGCACCTTGAACGCAATAATGCATGGCCCTCTCTGATTGCAAACTTTAAGATCGGGCTAGATGTCGATCATCAAAATTACTGGAAAAATCGTAATGTCTACCCTCAGCCCACAAATGAATATGGATCAGCAGTTGATGTCAGCACTTATGAGAGAACCGCTTGGTTTACATCGGGAATAAGACTGCTTAAAGAAAATCCCATGGGCTACGGCTTGCTTCACCACTCTTTTGGATCGCTGGCACTCGCCAAATGGCCAGATTTTTATAAGCCTGTTGGCAATTTGCGTGGTGCCACTCATAGCGGCTGGTTGGATTTTGCCCTGGGGGTTGGAGTTCCGGGATTGCTTCTTGTACTCATCCCCCTGTTTGTAGCTTGGTATCGCTCACTCTATCAAGATGGAATATGGTTTTCTTATACGGCCTGGACTGTGCCCGTTCTAAGCTTTGCATACTTAACTACAGAGGCGAATGGCGCTCACTTCACAGAACTATTATTTTTTATGGTTGCTTTCTTTTGTGGCACAACGATGAATTATCTAAATGCGAAATACAAAGAAAAGTGATCGAAATTTAATGATGGGAAGTAAAGTCTATCTATTGTCTTTCTAGTTAATTAGATAATTTTTGGGCAATCCGGGATAAGATATAAATTGTTTTGAAAAAACGAATCAATTAAAGCCTAACCAAAGCATATACAACTCCCGCTCCATTTTTGGCATACCTCTGAAACAACCTCCAACCATTCATAAGTAGATTGCGCAGTAGCACATCTTCATTTTCTTGGTCCATTATTAGCACTAGCTGAATATTGGGATTTTCATTTATCAAGGAGATTACATTCTTCCCGGATTGCTTTTGAACAGCAAAATCATGATCGATTGCTTTTAGTCGCAAAACTTCAGAAACAGAGAATCCCGCAATAATTTCCGGCATCACTCCATAAGTATTACCTAATATCAATAGCTGATTACCAAACCCGGCACTCTTTGCTGCGATAAGAGCATTTTTGTAGTAATAATTTTCTTCTGTTCGCCTATGAAATCTTCCAGATGATAGTGGGTCCTCCATATCATACGGATAATTCCAAAATCCTATCACTCCATAACAGAAGATAAATAGGGAAGCCAGCGGTATCAAAACATTTGATTTAGTTAGATCATATATTTTGATCAAAATAATCATCAAACCTAGCATGCAAAAAGGAATTATGTACTCAGCCTTATATCTATCGATTCCCCATAAGATAGGTCGAATTGAATAAAATGCACAAAAAAATAAAACTAACACAAAAATAATTGCGAGCCTATTTCGAAAATATTGGGTTTCTTTCGGCTGCCGTAATATGAGCCCAATAGTAAAAAAAATCCAAAACAGACCCACTACTGAAATAATGGAATCAAAAGCTATATTGTTTGTAATTGCGAACCACAATCGATATAACACAGAATAGTCATTATAAATATATGGAGCCTCGCCAACCTGATACGTGGCAGGAGTTCCCTGTTTTGAAGTTATCCAAAAAATGGGGAGAGATAAAAGTTGGGGACTGAAAACAAATGCAATTGGCTGCCAACACCTCGTCTTAAAATATTCACTATTAGAACGAAAGAATAAATAGGCATAAAGTGGTAAAAGTAGCTCAGAAGTAAGCCTCATAAGCGTAAATATTGCCAACAATGCACTCAAACTAAACCAATAATTTAACTTAGATTTTTGGTCTTTAAATACCTCAATCAAAAATATAAAAACTAATAATGATGCCCAAATTGACCCTTCAACTAACGTAGAAACATGGATAAAAATGGGCATAGAGCAAACAGCAATGCCTGCAAAAAATGCATTTAATATACCCACCCTGTATTTAATTGTTCTGTAAATAAAGTATGAGCAAAATATTAGCGCCAGAAATTGGGGCAGTCTAAGTGAAAAATCTCTAACACCGAAAAGTGCTGTACTTAGCCATATTGGGAAGAGTTGAAAGGCTGGGTGTGGACTACCCCACATGTCAAAACCAATGGAAATTGCTCGCATCAAGAGGATTGAACATATTACGAGAGCAATACTATTTTTAAAACTTAATCGAGCAAAAGAAATAAATTTATAGGCAAGAAACATTGAAGCAAGTACCGCCAGGTCAATTACATGCACAACGGAATTCATCTGCATTGAGTCAATATTTACATAATTAGTCAAATACTCAACAGCACTAATTTCATAAATTTTAGATCCCAAGCCGTAATAAAACTGATCCCCACCGATAGGGTGCGACAACTTTGCATTCGCAACTATGAACCAAATAAAACCGTAAAAGATGAGAATAAATACATCTAAAAACGTATATTTTGCTCGGCAAGAAGTAAGTTTTGCTTTAAATCTACTAAGGTATAAAAAATAAATTGACGCTAGAAATAAAAATATAACGACTGATGCTTGGAAAAATAATGAGTTCCTATTTAAGGCGCCATAACATCCATAGCACCAAAAAAACACAAACATAATTAGTTTGGCCCAATCAAAGGATAAGTAGTGGGTACCCTCTAGAAAACGAGTGAGTTTGTTATGAGTCATTCGTTATATACCCACTCACTTAATACTCTTTATTATTTCTGATGACAAAATTTTTGCGCCTTCATTTGACAAATGATCGTCATCGTAATAAAGAGATTTTCTATTAAGAGATGCAACACATCTATTTTCTATATATGAATTACAGAAAACAATGTCCGGCCTAATGCGTACTAAGTTTGGGGTATTGTGAATGCTATTGAACGAATTAATAACCAGCTTGCTTCTTTTCTTATATGCATCATAGCTGGTACTAAGATCAGAATAGGTGTTATTAAAAAAGAAATTTTTTGCTAGGTAATTAGGAACATTCCAACCCACCTCTGGAACTGGATAGACCAGTATTACTTTTTTTCCAGCCTTAATATAAGCCTCTATCAAGTCCTTATATTTTTTTATAAGTATGTCTTCTCTATCAGCCTGCTGAAGATTATTAAAATCGCTAACATCTGTTGCGGTAACCCAACTATTTACCGACTCTATTCCACCCTCCCCGTTATCGTACCCTTTCAAACCGAGCCATAAATTCCATCGAGAGGAAATGATGACGTATTTAATATCGCTATTTTTTAAGTAATTGAAATACTCTAAATTATATTGCGAGCAATTAACACCATCCTGATTACGAACGCCAAAAATAGGCGGACACCCATTAAAAGTCATTTGTCGCATACCAAGACCAACATTTCCAAAATCCACCCCCAGAGAGTAAGCGAGGGCGTCTGCATGAGAATCGCCAATTAGGGCGGCAACAATTTTTTCCCGATTACCGAGTATGCATGTACTTTCAGGCAAAAGAAAGTGGCTGCTGTTTGAATGGCAATCGCTTTGACTTGGATTCTTATCATTTGCCATCATATAAAACTGTTTTACTTCTGCAGATTTTATCCTTTGCTCATATCCATTATTCTTACGGCCAGTTACGCCAAAAATAATAATTAGTATCGCGAAAAAAATTACTGAGAACGAAAATAATCTAGGCTTAACTTTATCGCCATCTCTAAAGGGCTTCTCGATAAATTTCCAAGTACCAGCTGCAAGAACAAATGAAAGAACTGTAAGCAAGACCATCGTGTCAGGCTGAAGACTATTTAGATTTCTAATGCGCGCCAGAGCAAAAATCGGCTGATGCCATAAATATGCGCTATAGCTTATTAAACCTAAAAAAACTAAGAATTTTGAACTAAGAAAATTACCGATTGGTGTTTTTTTACCGGAGAAAATGATGACCAATAAAGCACCACCAACTGGCAGAAGGGTATATAAGCCTGGATAACGAGTATTACTATTAAACGAAAATATAGAGCAAGCAATTAATGCCAAACCAAATATACTAAATATTGTTGGATATGGCGCTTTATCAAACCATAAAATATTCTTCTTTTTATATAAATAGATCGATAAAATTGCACCAGCGAAAATTTCCCAACACCTTGTCGGCAGAAGATAAAAACTAAAAGATGGGTTCGCAATCGAAAGATGCTGAGCTATCCCTAAGCTCAATAAAGACACAGTAGCAAGAAGCAATAAATTAAATCTCTTACCAAATTTCCAGGTAGCAATCATTAAGAGCGGAAAGAAAAAATAGAATTGCTCCTCGACAGCCAAGCTCCATGTGTGGAGTAAAGGTTTAAATTCTGATGCGGAATCAAAATACCCACTTGTAAAATAGAAAAAGAAATTCGAAATAAATAATGGGACCGCAATTAAACTATCGCAAAATGATTTCATTTCGCCTGGCAACATCCAGAACCAAGAACATGTAGCAGTGCAAATTAGAACAAAGAAAAGTGCTGGCAATATACGTCTTGCCCTTCTTTGATAAAAGCTGGTTAAAGAAAATTTATTGACATCTAAATCGCTGACTATTATTGATGTAATTAAATAACCACTGATTGCAAAAAAAATATCGACACCAACAAAGCCGCCCTCAAAAATTGTGAAACCAGCGTGGAATAGAATCACAGGCAATACTGCTATCGCTCTAAGGCCGTCTATTTCTGGTCTATATTTCACTAATTTCCCTAATTATTTCTTGTTTAACTCAAAGTCAAAATTTAATTTACAGTTAAAAACCTCAGTCCAATCACTTTCATAATTAATATAAAAATTCTGGTTTACAGTACACAGTTAAAATATACAAATAATTTTAATCTAGGCATTTTTAAGCCTTACGATGACGCCAAGTTTGATGATCATGCGTATCTTTAGCTTAATTTACATTTAATCAGATTTAATAAAAACTGAGATATTTGCATCTTCACACTTCCTTACTCCACAACTTGAAAAAGCCCCTGAGGGAGATTTAAAACTAGAAAAGTTTGGTTCCTTATAATGGCCACTTTCTTTGATTGCTAAATATAAAGTTGAAAATATAGGCGAATTAAAATCATGTGCCTCCTGATAAATAATAAGATCAAATTTTCCCACCTTAATGTCATTGAGCAATTTCATTTGCTCACCCTTTGGAAAAATCACTCCTGTGTGAAACCACAATGGAAGGCCCCGTTGTGGAATAAGCCCCATCTCAGCATATAAGGGCGTTAATTCAGACAGATTGAGAACCTTAATGCTATTGGATTTTAAATTGCTTTCTTGTAGAGTAATTTTCAGCTGACCAATACCATCATAGGTATCTTTCGGCGCAAATGTATTGGAAAAAGCAGGCAAACTTTTTGGTGCGGCTATGACATCTAAAGTTACATTTTTATAATTAAAATAAGCGTCTCCTGGCAATCCTTTGCTAACTGAGGTTAAAATTTCCCCAAAGCCTCCAATAGGTTCACGCACTATTATTGCAGCCAATAGGATTGTTGCCCCACCTAAGTAGAAAAATTCCTGTTTTAGAAAACTGGAAATTAGTAGCAGGCACATTACCATGCTTAACTGAAAAACCATAGGAAGCTTCCAGAACGAAACTACACAAAGAAAAATCAGCCCCAGCAGGACATTCATAAACTTTAAGGGTTGGTAGCAATTTTTATATGACCGATAGACAATTCCTGGAAATATAACAATATCAAAATAGGATGTGAATATAAGGCCACTAGTGTAGGAAGTAAGGAGTGACGTAGAAATAATCAAAGCTGATACGACCCAAAATATTTCTCTCGTCTTAATATAAATATAAACAATGAAGCAGAGCAACAAAAATCTGGGATTCAGAAAAATCTCAATAGGAATTCTTCGCTTCTCATATTTCCCTTGGCCATAATTAAACCAATATAGAAAATCATCTAAATTTACTACAGCAAAAAGTACAAGAAATACTGAAGAAAACCCAATAAAAAATTGAAGCACACACCACGATTTACTAATGATTATAGATTTCTCATTAAGATTTCTAAGTACTAGAATGAAAATACTTCCAAACAAACATATCAAGCCATAATCTTGTTTTGTCAGAATTGTTAGCGCAGAGCAAGCTCCAGTTAGAGCATGCGATAGTCCATCTTTATTAAAAGCCAATCGAATGGTTACTAAAAAGAATAAGAGTGCAGTGGAGTTGTACCATGGACTAACCAAAAAAGTGAGATAGAAAAATGTAAGAAGAGCTAAGGAGAATATTATTTCAAAACTATTGTTAGAAATTTTCTTTAGAATGGAGTAGCACGTGAGTAAGATGACACCATTTAGGAATAATTGCGTTAACTCAAGTACTCGCCATGTGGCACCAAAAATCTTAAAAGCGAGTGCTGGGGCCATGAAACTTACCGGTCCCACTGGGATACCGAAATCGGTATACGGTATTTGGCCCAAGCTAATCCTATATGCCCCCTCCCAAATAATGGCGTAATCCCTAAAGAATAAGAATTTATTTGCTGACTTAATGAGAATTAAGAAGGCAAATAAAATGCATAGAGAGCTAATCTCTAGCACGTTGGCATTAAATTTTTTCATGAGAATTGCTATCTAAACTTTAGTTGATACTAATAACATAAAGTTAGCAAGCCCTCAAACTTTCTTATTTAAGTTTTGGCGGTACTTTTCGGCATCCCAATCAATCAACTCAGCTATCTGAGGCTCAGTCAGGGTTTGGATGCTTTCGTAAGATCTCACTCTCGCCATTACGTCAAAATAACAGTGCAATTGAGCAGTTTGGGCCGAAGTAAACGTAGGGCTAATGTAGATGCCCACATTCTTAACAAATGCTAAGGGGAGTAAATCGGAAGTGGTCTTCACATAATCGTGAAATGACTGCAAGGTATCAAATAAAAATGGTCGAGCCCCTAAAAAAACAATGTGATCAGGATAAAGAGCCCATGATGATTGCAAATTTTTCCAAATATTTCTATCCAACACTAGCGCATTCAACCTATCATCGCCCAACAATTCATACTGTTCAATAGATTTTTCTCTTGGGGAATGGCTAATTACCCCAGCATTCAGAGTCAAAGAACCAGAAAAGACTGCAATTAATTTACTAAGTAAACTCTCAATCTCTTCAATGCTGTCTCCACCAATCACAATTCCATGATTTCTCAAAAAGACCAACTGTACATCTGGATTTTTTTGCAACTCAGCCAATATGGCCTCTGATAACTCGAAACCCGGCTTAAAGTAATCAATTAATGCCCAATGAATATCCTTATGCTGTTCTAGTAGCCTAGATAAGCAATCGGCACAGTTCTCTATCACCAAATAAGCCAAAACATCTACTGCATGCAAATGCATCACATACTTTTGGGGCATTACAGCATGTAGCAAGGTTTCTATCGAGGGCCTGAGCTTAGAACCATTCAATACTTCGGGTGATATTTCCTGCTTCTTTTGTCGCAATTCATCCTGCAATCGAAATAAATCAACAGAAACAAAAATATCTTTTGAGAGAGCATCAGCTAACTGTGTGCCCGATGCTTTCACCCAGAGAATATTTTCATCTTTTAGGGACGCATTACCCCCTGCGCCCTGGACTAATAGTGGATTAGAGCCCAAAAGCGCGCAATAATTTCTCAGGGAATCGAGGGCAGCCTTCATTTTTCCTTATCGGCTAATTGTGCAACAAGCTTTCTAAGATCATTGAAATTACCAAAAGAAGCATCTGGAGCTTCATCACCAACACCAAGATCAACGCCTGAGTGCAACTTTTGAATAGTAATTGCTCCTATAGCTTTTCGCCCACCGCGAATGTCATTAAAAGGGTTGTCGCCTACCATCCATATGACATCACCTTTGGGCTGCAATTTTTCCAAGGCAATCTTAAATGAGGCTTCGTGTGGCTTATCAAAACCTGACTCCTCGCTAGTAACAATATAATCAAAGTAATGGTCTAAGCCAAAATAAACAATTTTTCGAAATTGAATTTGAGCGGTAAGGTCGGTCACGATAGCCGTTGGTATACCGAGCAAGCGTAAATCATCAAGCAACTCCTTTACGTCATCAAAAAGAATTGCATTGCTTAAAAAAGTGCGCCAATACGTTTGCTCAAAATCAAGAGCCAATAATACTTGTGATCCCAACCCCATTAACTCAAGCATCCTTTGTAAATATAGCAACCTGCTATGAGAAGAGGCGGTATGAATCAGTCTCTTTTTTACTTGGCTACGCGCTTCATTGTAGGCATTATCAAAGTCTTCGGTTTTAATTTGGAAGGTACCAACAACCTTTTCTTTAACAGCTTGGAGCGCAGCCTTATGTGCTGGGTCGTAGGGATACAAAGTATTATCCGTGTCCAATAAGATTGCATCAGGCAATCGATTAAAACAATCTTTTGAAAAAATTTTCATTACAAAATTCGCTTTTTTAGCGCCTGATTAATATGGGATAAGGTAATAAACTGCATTAAACCCAACACTCCCCCTTGCCACTTAGGAATAATATCCAAAAATTCAAACAGCTGTGGATATGCGATCAGGGCTGCCACTTTAATATCTTCTGCCGACACCTCGCCTTCGATCGTCATTTCCACCACTGAGCCATCGCTATCTGAAGCCATGTCTACATGAAGACCACATATGCCAATTAGCAATCGTTGTAATGAAGCCTCGCTAAATCCATGTCTAGAACGAGTTACTAGTTTTAAACCAATATTTTCAGTCTCAACCCAATTCTGAAGACTTGCGTGAATAGGACGCACCGAAAATACCAAATCTGCATGGCCTGACTGAGTCCGAATAAATTGGATTGAATCCGCCTCGCGCTTATCAAATGTGTTTAGCACGGCTGAAAGTATATGTCCTCTCTCGTGAACATCTCGCCGAATTTTTAAATAGCGTCGCAAATCTTCATCCATGTCAAGGTATACCGTTAAATCATAGCAATCACGTAGAATTTTTAGATATAACGCATGTAAACCAGATGCAATAATAATATCGTTACTTCTAAGGGAAAATTTCTTTCCTTTACGCCCAGTTTTATGGTCGTAGTGTCGCGATTGAATTTTTTTACCATCGGATAAAGTAATTAAATCTGCCGCAAATCCCTCGAGATCATTCGCCCTAGGGTTAAGGTGAGTCATTACCTGCCACATAGGTTTTTGACGATCCCATAAGTGATAGTCATCACCAGAGATCATGGCAACAGAATGCCCTCCAAAAAGTCCTTGTAGTGCGTTTGCAAATGTATCCTTACCTGCGCCAGAATCGCCGGCAATACCAATTACAAAAGGTTTTTGACTTAATCTGAAAAAATCATTCCGAGAGATTGACTCTCTCCATATTCTAGCTATCAAAACCAATCCAATCGCAATTTCAGCTGTTTGAATCAGCGATTGAAAATGGTCTATGCTGAAATTGACTCCTAATAAGTCTGGACGCAATTGAATTACAGACTCAATCAGAAAAAGTAGCGAAAAGACCCCAACTAAAAATAAGGCAATTCTGTCGCTTAGGAACTGAAAAGCAATAAAGATTGGAATAGCCCAGATGTACCAACCCAATGAAGCTGGCGTCATAATTACCACCACTAAAAATGCAACGCCTAACAGCACATAAAATAATTCAAAATTTAATCTCTTTACACGCCACGCTGCATATACCATCAATAAATAGGCTAATGGAGTTAAGTACAGCCTATTTACACCCCCCAATGGAATGAATAATTCATAAATTTTTGCGGCCTCGGGATTGCTTAGGATCATCTGCATTCCTGCAGTCGATGCTAGAAATGGGCAAACTACTATCAAGAATGCTGTGGCTGCGCCTTGTAAGTATTTATATAAATAAGGTAGAAATGTTTTGTTGTGAAGAAAATAGATTAGAAAAAATGGCAGAGCGATAACCATACTGAGCTTAGCTGAAATTGCTGCAATCGTAGCAATCCCCGAGTACACAAAATAATTTCTCTTAAGAAAATACATTGCCAAAACCAAAAGAGTCACAGGAATCAAGTCATTGAAGCCCAATACATAGGAGGCGACAATCGTTATGGGAGATAACCAATAGGCGAGTATAAGCAGACGACTTCTGCCGGGAAACAAATTCTCGAATAAACGAAATAACGCAAAATCTGTAATTAACAAAGTTAAGCCATATGCAACTGAAATAGATAACCCAACACATTTTGTAAGCAAACTCAGCGGCAAAAAAGCAAACCACATGACATAGCCATATGGAAAAGCCCTAAAATCTCCCCCGCCATCAATCCAACTCGACCATGGATTTAACTGAAATACAGAAATGCTTGACTCTAGAAATGGGTCGTACCATTGCTGCACAAATGTCGGCAAAATACATAAAATGAGACTCAATTTAAGGGCAAGCCCAAATAGAAAAAGTGGATCTAGAATAGCTTTTTTCATATCAGACAAGTGCGCTTTCCCAGAGGTCTGGTCTCTTTGTGCATATTGCATCAGGGTTGATGCCCTCCCCCCTTAGATCGTCTACCAGGCTCAAAATCTCTATCTGGGGATTTCTTCCCTGTAATTCAGGGGAAACCAAGCAAATTTTGAAATTTTTTTCTTTAAGCAAATGAAATTGAGCTCGCTTTAAGGGGAATACATTAAAACAATCGACCCAGACCCAATCAACCATTCCCGATAATGCCAATACAGTCTCAAGAGATTCGTACTCCGAGAATCTTACAGCGCATTGGTGACATCCATTTTTAGACCATTTAACCAAAAATGGAAATGATTGGTCTAAAAAAAAATAATCTCCAATGCCCTTATGTTTCATGAGTTCAATTACCCTGGACTCCAAGCCCTCTTCCTTGACATTTAATATCAAAGTTCCATGCTCATATGAGTCAAGCCAGACTTCCAAACTTTCGCCGCCAACAAAAGGGTCGTGGGACAATATTAAATCATTCCCACTGCTGCGTACGTCGATTTCTACTCCGTATTTTTTGGGGGTTGAAATTAACTCAGCAATTGTATTTTTTCTGTGTGCAATTAAATTCATTTAACAAATCTCTTTTTTAATTCCAAGCTAAATAATATTGTTCTAGCAATAAAGCGTTTCTTGCTATTCCAGTCTACATTCCAATGTGAAGTACCGTGTATCCGCTTGCCAAAATTAACAGGATAGCGCACGATTTTTAGTCCAGCTTTACGCGCCATGCAGTAAGCGTAGAGATCTAATGAAAAATCAATGGGAGGATTCTCCCACGACTCAAAAAAATCCCTGGAAAAGATATTAGGCTGAGCATTGATGTCCCACAAAGCCATCCTCAATAGAATTGTTTCAAACAGACTCATGCCAACTGTAAATAAGACATCTGCGAAAGGTCTACCAAACCTACGCCCCTTTATATAAGAGCTTTCTGACTTTGCTTTATACAGCTCATAACCCCTAAGAACATCCTGTGGATCCGTCTGCATATCAGCGTGAGTCCAAGCTAATACATTTCCCTTGGCGGCCCTTAAGCCAAATAATATTCCATACCCATAACCTTGATTTTGATCAACTCTTACACTACGGCAATGGAGATAGGATGGAAGCAATTTTTCCAGCACCGCAGAGGATGCATCAGTGGAGCCATTGTCGACCAAAATCACTTCTATCTCAGAACTACCTTCAAATATTCTGCAACGCTCTAACAAGAGCGGTAAATTTTTTTCTTCGTTATAGCAGGGAATAATGAGTGAAAGCATGTGAAATTTTAAATTTTAGTGCTTGGTTGAAACACCCAGAATTTCATCCCAAAAAAATTCAGAGATGCAGATACAGCTGTAGATACCATGAAAGAAATTGTTATCAAATATTGATTGCTGAAATAGGGAATAGTTTGCATTATCTTTAATGATGATGAATTAACTGCCACATTTGCAAATAACGTAACTGAATAAAGCACTATAAAACGCCCAACTGAATTAATCACTGAAGCAGAGCTTGAAAATGTCCAGTAACGATTTGCAAAATACGCATACAAAGTTCCAACTAAAAAGCTAACGGTCTTTGCCGTATCTAATCCAAAAATTTCCCTTGTTAACAACAGGCGATAGGTTATGTAATCAACTACTACCGTTGAAAAACCTACTACTAAAAAAATGGAAAATTGACGTCGCAACATTTATTTAGCTTTAGATGCAAAGACATTTACAACACCCGAAGGCTTTGGCTCAATAGAGCGATATTTATGCCTTAGCTCGGCAATAGAATTTTCTGGAACTCGGCTATCTAAGTTTAATTTGTAAGGGTGTGATGGCCATTTATCAAAGCATGATTGCCAATACTCAAAAGTGCGCAAATCGTTTGGAGTTCCCCATGACAGGAAGTGATCCACCTCAAATAGATAACATTTCAGCCCTAGAGCAATTGCATCATTAATACAGGAATCTAAATAAAATTCGCCATTTACTCTACCATCTCGGGAAAATAACTTCTCCACTGCGAGCTTAAAATCATTAGCCCTCTTAAAGGTAAATGTACCTATGACAATCGGGTCGCTGATAGGCTGCCCCAAGCCCTCCTTAACAGAAATGCGGTTGATTAACCCATTAGTATCAGTATCTATCCAGCCAAACATTTTAGGATGGCGTATGGCATTTGCATGGCCCCTAGCAGCCCAAACAATGACATCTACATCGGGATTTGCCATCATAGATTGAAGTTTTTTTTCATCATATAAAAAACCGCTATCGCATGCGCCAAAGGTAATCCATTCGATAGCTCCATCTTGATGACGCTCGGACTCTAAAGCCTCCACACCCAATAAAGCTGTACAAGCTTGCCCCTCTGTTACTTTATCAATGACTTGAATCTTGCTACCTAAATACTCTCTACTTAGAGCAGTTGCAATCTCCAATTGACCTGGCATGTCTTTTCGCAATATAAATTGGTATTGTTTGCTAGGTGGCAAATCGTTGGTTGCCTGCATAACCATAGGCTTACCGGAAACCAATATCAAAGGCTTGGTCACCGAGTAACCCTCATTTGCAAATCTCTGCCCTAATCCAGCCATAGGAATTACCGAGGCTCCGCGGGGCGCAGAAGCCTCTCGGGGACTCATCAGAGCTCGAAATGTCGACGACCATGACTGATATTCAGCAAGATCTTCTGGCGTCCCCCATTGCATAAAATGTTGCAATGGGTAAACAGCAACTGAGCCTCCGTTTGCAATGATGGGCTTATAGGCCAAGCTAACATAGTACTCTCCACCCACATGATCGTTGCCCTGCAAAACCTCATCAAAAGCACTCAACATTAATTTTCCACTTGAGAAGTAGTACGTTCCACTGGAGGCGTACTCTTCCATCCTATTACTGGTGTACGGCTGCTTTTCCTGAATACCCCCCACCCATCCATCTCGCTCAAATAGGTATGCGTAGTTAGTACTTCCTAAGGTATGTGGGTGAAATCCTTTGTAAGCTGGTATCGCTCCCGAGCAATTGGATTGAGATACAAAAATCTTAAAATTTTGCCAATCCCAATAACAGGTGAAATCGCAATAATTAATAATTGTTGGCTCATTTATATTGATGCATTCTCTGGCCTGTAAAACTGCATTGATAGGCCCTAGTCGATGAGGTGCTATGCCTATTATTTTTCCGCTTGGGCAATATTGTTGCAATATTTCACGCATCCGAAATTCAGGGGTATCGAGATGCAGTTGATTGCAAATAAAAAGGAAATCTGATTCGCCCGGAAACAAATCAATTACATGAGCAACAATCGGCTTTCCATCAACCTCTATTAAAGGCTTTGGAATGGAATAGCCAGCCCGCCTAAAACGCTCCCCAAAACCAGACATAGGAATAATGATTTGCATAGGTTTTTAAGTCAACTTATATAAACAATTAAGAATCCAAAGACTCCAATTTTAACGGCTTAATATCATTAAAAATTACTGAAATGCCATATTTTTAGCCTAAAAACAAGTAGTCGAGTACTCATGACCACAAAAATGCCCGGGGGGATCTACTCAACAATACATGGCTTACAATAGGTCTTTGCTAACGACATAAACTTTCGCGTGCGCCTTTCCATCATCATCCCCTGTTACAACGAAATTTCTACGATTTCGAACATTATCGAAGCTGTTTTAGCATCCCCTTATCCTAATAAAGAGATCATCATTGTTGATGATTGCTCTACCGATGGGACTCGACAAAAACTCATCAATGAAATTGCGCCCTTGGGCGTGGTGAGTCAAATTTTGTATCACGATATGAATCAGGGAAAAGGCGCCGCTCTACGCACTGGCATCAAAGCGGCTACTGGCGATATTGTCGTCATTCAAGACGCTGATCTTGAATACGATCCTAATGAATACTCTCTACTAGTTGAACCCATCTTAAACAACAGAGCGGATGTTGTATTTGGCTCACGATTTTTAGGCGGCAATGCTCATCGCGTTCTTTACTTTTGGCATAGAGTAGGAAATGGTTTCTTAACTTTACTCTCCAATATGTTCACAAATCTGAACTTGACAGATATGGAGACTTGTTACAAAGCCTTTCGCAGAGAGATTATTCAAAAGATTAATATCTGCGAAAACCGTTTTGGTTTTGAGCCAGAGATTACTGCTAAAGTTGCTCAATCAGGTTGCCGCCTATATGAAGTGGGCATTTCTTACTATGGCCGCACTTATTCCGAAGGCAAAAAGATTGGCTGGAAGGACGGCTTTAGGGCAATCTATTGCATCATCAAATACAACATATTTAAGTGAGTAAATTTATTTACTTAGGTCAATAATTGCAATGCCGCCTGCATCATAAATTACAGGCAGTGTTTTTCTAAAAATTTCTATATTGTCCTGAAAGTCAAAAGTTCTTTTGGCCTGACTACGAGCCCATGGATTTTCAGTGGGACTTAAGCGATCGCCATATTCCTCCCTCGGAAAGCCGGCGCTATTTGCATACTCCCAAACAACATAGCGAATTCCCTGCGATCTGAGATAAGCTAATAGCGCTTGGGGGCCTTGCTGAAAAGGCATGCCCGGTTTTGGGCTGGAGGCCCCTGGGAAATCAGCCACATAAATATTGGATCTTGCTTCCATCAGGAAGGGATGCGAAGCCCGAACTAAAATTTGGCCATCATTTGGCAGATGCCGAGATACCTCCTTATACATTTCTAGCTCTGGAAGATCATGCGCTAACTCCTCCTGAGCATATGAAAATCTTACCGGGGCTGAGCTTTTAAGCTCCGTATAGAAACCCTTAAGCTCGTGCCCCATAAAAAATAGAGGAATTAACAATGCAATCAAGAGTAAGACTCTAGATAACTTTGCTTGAATAAAAAATACAGGGGTGACTAACAGCCCACAAACTATGCCAGAAAATATAAAGCGGTATGTGCCATACCCACCCAATAAAATAGCCGTCGAAACCGCATAGACCAACGTGACAAGAGTAGGTAAAACAACAATACTCTCTCCGGGATTCCTCAACTTCCCCATCTGCAAGCGAAGCCATATTGCAAATCCAAAAAATACAATCGTCAGAACAATAAGAGATCTATTTAACGGCAATAATATTCTAGTGAGATCTTGTATTGCTCTTCCATTAGCAAATAAGCCATCGCGAGGGGAGGCAAAGTCACCATACTGAGTTGCATGCAATCCTTGGCCTAGGATAGGGTAAAGCAGTGTGCCCGATGATCGATATAGATCAATCATCCATGGTGACAAGACTATAAAAAATAGCGCTCCCAAAATAATAGATAAATATAGCCTTTTGGGATTGCTGGGGGATACGCAATAGATATAACAAAGAGCCAAGAAGGCGCCATAAGGAATAAAAGAATTTTTGAGAGAGCAAAGCGCTGATAGAACCAATGCAAATAAAGCCATTGGAACGATCTGATTAGATAAATCTTGACCCTGGGAACAAGCCCACTGGGCCAACATCCATAGGCTCAGCATGAGTAGGATAGGTAAAAACATTGGGGTGATATTGACTGATGGCGCCACCACGATTAAGGATGTTGCCACCAAGACAAGCTTAATCATATTTCCGATGCGCCCATATCCAAAAGGAATCGCAAGCAAAGAAAAGGCAATGGCTAACCTAGCAACACCAAGGTCTAAAGCATGTAGAAATTGAAGCTTTGCACCAGATATCATCATGGCTGCCATAAATGCATTGCCCCCAAACGCACTGGATAATCTACGTTCGTTATAAGGATCATTGCCAATAAAGCCTAACTGAAGAAATTTATATGGGAATACCAGATACGCATGAAAATCATCGTGCTGATTAAATGGCAACACTCTAAACGAGTAAACATAAATCAGCATACCAAAAAAAAGTATGGCGATTAAAAACCACTTTTCTTTGAAACTAAAGTCTCTAGATAATGCCTCTACGCCTTGAGGTGGGTTGAAATTACTTATAAAAGCAGAGACAACTCCCAAGCAAACGACAAAATAAATCGCAAGCTCAGAACCCAAGCCAAAAAGATTTAATAGCGAGCCAAGTGCTATGTAAACAGAAAAGCCTATGCCCAAAAGTGCACCCAACGGGAATGCCCTCTTTATAAGATGCTGGACGAGAAGCCCATATCCAAAAGCACCCTGCAGGATAAGTAGACCCCATGCAAGCGCCTGGAAAAGGGCCACATCAACATAGGGGAATGTCACAGGCAAGAAAGGAGTAAGGCTAAGAGCTAGAAAGGCTCCCGGCAGCAGCATTAGAAATTTCCAACTGCCAATATTAGTTCGCATCTCAGCGGGAATCCTGTATTTTGGGGCTCATTAGGAGGAAATTTTACCTTGGCGAACGTGAATAAATATTATAAATAGCTCTCAAAAATCAGCATATAAGGGTTATATACTAACCATCATCAAGGAAAAATAGTGAAAATGCTAAATCAATTATTTACCAATAAATTGAGTGTCAGCCTCTTCAAATGGCTGGTTGTTCTATTTCTAATCAATCTATTTGTTGTAGACCCTGCAATCAAGGGTCTCACAAAAGCAATCAATGGAGTCGGAGATAAAGCCACTGTCAAGATTGTCTCCCTAGACTTATTGAGCAACCCACTCTCCTTTATACAGCTTGCTGCAATTGCTATTGAAAACAATAAGCTTGATAGCGCCAATCTTTACATCAATTACGCTGAAGTACTTGATGCTCGCTATAACTATCCAATCTTTGTAAAAAGGGAGATAGCGGATTTAAAAGTTAAATTAGAAAAGGTGCGGGCTAAGTAAAACCTTTTCTGCTAAAGCTAATCAATAGAATAAAGTTAACAGCTAAAGAAATCATATAGAGACATTGCAAGAGCAACTCTAAAGGTTTGGGTTTTATTACCAAAACATTAGGCGTATTGACAAGTCCATGTTTCATTTGGAAGTTTGACTTGCCATCTAGGTAATTAAAATAAAATGGGGGAATGCTATATAAATACCCATCACTATTTTGAACACAAGCAAAATTCAAGCTACTTTGGCATTCCATCAAAACCTCACTGCGAACATATACAGCATACATATCAGAATCGTATATAGGGGTATACAAACGAAATAATTCACTACGCCTAAAAATTGAAAATTCATTTTGATGACTCGTCTTATTCTTATTGAAATAAATCACGGTACTAAATGGTCGATACTTTCTCATTAGGTTCTCAAGACTATCAAATTCCTTAGAAATAACCTGAGATCTAACATTAGCTAAAACTAAGTCATTGCAGGTATGAAACTTACCGTGACTATAGGAGCCAGAACAGTTTTCGTATGGAGATAGCACTACAGAATTATTCTGACGATTAATTAAATCAGAAACGGTCTGAAATTCGCTGTCGTATAGATATGAAGTAACCTGTTGACCGCTTTTTTCTGCGGACAATGCCCCATTTAAATAAATACCATACACATTTAAGCCAAGAAAAAAAGTCAAAACAATTGCAAGCGTTAAACGCCTTAAGCCGGATAATTGCGCTATGCTAATAATTATTAACGCAGGAATAAAAGCGCCAAACTTGTTGTCCGGACTGCGTATCATATTTCCAAAGGGAATATTTTCAACAATAAAATTGTGGATTGCTCCAAGCGGAAAATTATCCCCTTTTGAAAAGAACGCTGTTAGTAAAAGTAAAAAAAATAGCAGATATTTTTTTGACTCCAATAAGTAAAGTATCAAAAAATAAATTAGGAGGATACTAAGGAACTTGTACCCAGGGGAGAACATGAACTCTGAAAAATTCAGTATTGCTCTTGGATGCCAATCATTATAAATTGCCCATGAAGCAATCTGCATAAGGGGATAAAAAATACTACCCCTGATTGCAGATGCAGTAGCATTACTCATCCCACTTTGTACTTCAGGTACTGATGCATTAAGCCATACAAATAAAACCGCTGGAATGATCGAAATGCAAAAAATTGCAAGCGCAAAAAATGGAAAGCTATAAACCCATTTGGCTCTTAAAACTCGAAACTGATAAATACAAGATCCAATCAAAATGATCAATGCAGGCATGAAAAACATCAAATTGCATGCAAAGATAATAATAGCGCTTGTAATAATGCAAATGTTCTCCCGCCTACTAATATCAAGCAAGGCCATTAAGAATAGAGGTATTGCTATAAAAGCAAATACTGTAGAAAGCGTATAAAAAATTCCAGCACTGTAATAAATAGCCATTAGAGGCGAAAAACAATACGACAGAGTAGATAAAATTAATAAAGGCGTATAAGTAAAAATTCTAGAAAACACATAAAAGGATCCGGTCACTAGCAAAAAGTAGCAGACGATGATGTGTGCAATTTGTGCATTCTTATAACTAGCACCAAATGCGAGAATTGACTGTAAAAAAAGTCTGTCTGGAATATGAAGATAGAAGGCTACAAAATTTTTACTAAAATTATTACCAGCATTAAAAAGCCCCAAAGTACCCTCAAAGATAGCCGGCGTTACTGGATAAAATGCGTCATGAGGTGCAAATATTGAAAATTCCAACAATTGTCCTTGTCCACCCAGGATGTAAATCAGTCCCGATACTATTAGCGTGACAACATACGCATACCAGCTAAAATGAACCTTATTGTTAGCCAAATAATTATTCATCAGTCGATTTTTCTAATCAGATAGACAACATAAATCATTGAAAAATAGATTACAGAAAAAAGTAACTCATACAAAAATCTATTTTTTGTAAAAAAATCCAACAAGGTAATAAAAATTAAGGCATAGATTGAAATATTGATATTTCCCAGAATTCGCTCTGCTCCAATATATTTAACATTTATAAAGCAAATAATAATAAAAGCTAGTAGCTCAGCATAAGGCGCTCTAACTTTATAGAGATCGCCATCTAAGCTAATTTGTTTTAGCAGTAACGTCAAAGCCATAAAGCATATTGCAATGAAGAAAAGTAAATATTTTTTATTTAATGGCATATCGCTTTACCAATAAAAAAATACAAAAAATAAGTATGCTGATTGAAGAAAAGATAAGGAGTAAATTAAATTTAATTTGAGGGGGGTAAAAGATGTATGCGTTAGTCATTGTTCCGAAGTCGGAAAACTTATTACTCAGGTCGCGATATAACTTGGAACTTGTTTTGTTGCAGGTTAATAGCTGCAGATAAAGAAATAAACCGCCCTCTACATTGCACATAGACCAATTTGGATGATACGAATTATTTAAAACAATTGGCTGACTTTCAAATTCGTCGCCCTTTAAGCTGTATAAACCAGAAGTTTTTTGGTCAAACAGAATTTCAGTGCCATTGGAACGCATGATTAAGTGGGGCGTCAATTTTTTGACCATAAAAAGGGTGCCCAATCTAGTTTCGAGCACAACCTTTAATGATGAATTTGATCGAAGAGCAGATTGCAGTTGATCATAGTCCTGTGGAGTGCCGTCAATAAAGTCATTTCTTAAAAATATATATTTAATTCTCAATTCACCGAAATCAGCATCCATAGGAGTTGCCATTAAGGAGGCTAACTTTGTCTTGGTTCTTGTATATGTAGAATAATCAGAATAGTAAACTGGTCTATCGACTAACTCCCCGAGGATGTCTTTTCCAGATAATCCATATCCATTCTTATAGTCAAAAACAGCCTGCTGAACAGGGGGCAACATTAGTAAAGATCCACTGTCAGCATCTTGATTAATTAAATGGCTAATGCTCAGATATTCATCGGGCACATGAATCACCCTAGAGAATGTTTTCTCAGATTTTTCTTCAACCAATGGAGTTGGAGTAAAGAACATAAGAATTTGTAGAAAGACGCAGCAATAAATTAATAACTTAAAAACTTGATTTTTGACAGTTAAGAAAAAGAATGCTAGACCTATTGAGAGAGCGGCCATAACCACGATACCGAATTTAGTATCAGGAGTTCTGAATACCCCCATAAATACTGGTAGGTACTTATAAAAGAACAAATTAATGACCCCCAAAGGGGCTTGATTGGCTTTAGCAAAAAACAGAGCAATCAAAATAATACAAGCTAAGTAGCCTATATATTTAATTTTATTAACTGAGTTCTTATAAAACCAAATAATAGTATTGAAGAATGCAATCCATATCATGAAGGCAGATGCGGTTATAAAAGGATTCTTGTAATACTCAATGTATGAATGGAAATATCTACCCCTCCAGCGCTCCAACATGGTCCACTCAAACCAAAACTGAAAGAGTCCTTTTAGACCATTTTGACTAAAAGTTCTTAGGGAATATATATTTACTGAAGGTAAGCTATCACCGTTGATGACCGTTTGAACGGCCAGGAAGATAAAGGGTGCTCCAAATATCACACCAAATATCGAACATATTCCAGTAAGCCTTAACAATTCCAGAAATGACCCTCGCCAAAAAATCAAAAAAGATATTCCTAGGCAAATAAAAACGGCAAATGCAAATGGGCCAGAATAAGAGGCAACTCCACATAGCAACCCCATCGATGCGAGATCTATATTGGTATATTGCAACGAGAGAATCTTTAATGATAAATATAAGATTGGTGGGCATAGCAAATAAACAACCCATAAGCTCTCCACTGTGCCCCCATGCCAAGAGCAAATTAAATATAAATTACAGGTATAAAACGTCGACGCAAGTAAAGACGCCCATTTACTCTCACCAAGGCTCGCGAGCGAACACGTTTTACCAATTGCATACCAACTAACATACCAAATTGAATTCAAAATTAAGAAGTAGTACGCAAGCTCAAATGACTTTATTGTTGGGAATAGCCTAATACCGACATAACTAATAATTGAAGAGAAAAAATTTAAAGTCATTGCCATGTAATTAGAGTGCCCATACGAGCCCTCAACCCAAAGCTGCAAAAAATCACGCTTTGACGAAGCCAAATTCAAATAGATCGAGCTATCATGGACCAACAAGAATCCATCGCCAACGGCATAATTTATTACTCCAATAAATAAAATAGAGGCAATCGATGGGATTAAATAAATCACTTTATTTTCTTAATAAAATAATTGTATCTTTTACGAATAAATTCAGTCGGCATAAAAATACTAGTAACCAATATAAGATTGAGGCGCACTGAGAATGCGTATGTCCAATCAAAATCTATAATAGATTTATAAATATTTAACAACTTTACAAATCTTTTAATTAAATTTTTATTATGAAATGCGGTCCAAAAAAAAGGATTATTAAGAGATAAGACAATATTCTTAATGTAGGATCGCACAGTCTTATCAAAACTGAAGCCATTGATTTGAAGTTTGCGCTGATTCAAATATCTATAAAAATCTTCATAAATATTAATTTGCTCCAAATAAACATTCCCTTTTCGACTAGACTTACCACGACCAGAATTTGAAGAAATGCGTGAGTAATATAAATATTGATTCAAGATTACCAAGCTATCAATATTTACAAGCAATTTCAATATAAAATTTGTATCAATATGAGTGCCAATTGAGTTGCTAAACTCAATTTTATCCAGTAATCGCCTTTTGAATACAAGTCCCGGGGTGTATATAGGATGAACCCTCTCTAAATTCAAACTTTTTTCAAGTAACTTTCTTGGATCGAGCCAAATGAATTTGCTCTTATCGTCAAGTTCTCGACAATATACTTGCCCTCCATTTTCATCAATATATTCCTGATTGACCATTAGCACGTCGACATCATGGGCCTTCAAAAACTGCGATATTTGTTCAACATAATCAAAATGGAGCTTATCGTCATCGTGAATTAAGGCTATATACTCAGTGGAGGCCGCCCTAATTACCTGATTAGAATTCGCCGCCTCACCTAATGGCGGATCATTCCGCATATAGATAGAATTTTTAGGCAGCAGGCCTAAAGTTTCCGAACTAGCTTCAATATTGCTATCATCAGAAACAATTAAATCAAAGTTAGTGTTGCTTTGCTTTCTAATTGATTCCAGCATCTCCCTTAGGAGGTGCTCCCTATTAGCCGCGATAAGACATAATGAAATTTTATTTTCACTCTTAATCATTCTGCAACCTCAAAGCCAATAGACATATTATTTTGGATCTAGTAGGAAATAATAATTTTTTTTAAGGCGCCAATTAACCTTACTCTTAATTTCCAAGGAATACACATTGATAGTCTATAAAAATACTTCTTTAGATTAAACATAAAAACTCGATTCACAGTTCGATTCTGGTAGTCGACTGGTATATTTTGTCTTAAAGCCCATTGAATACTTGATGGAATCCATCCGCCTTTTTCAACCATATTCTTATACTCAAAAAGTGGATTAAGACACCCATAAAATTTAGTTGCAGAAAATTTTGCGCGATAACTGGCATTAACCTCAAATTCCCAGGGATTCTCGCCATCCAAAATTAATTGACTTAAGTACTTTTTATCCCAGATTCCACAAACAGAGACTAGGTATGGCATCCCAGCTTCATACCGAGATAACAATGCATTAAATGGAATTGTTGCCCGGGGATAGCCCATGTACTTAATATGCTGAACATCTTCATCTACAGCAAACTGTAGCAGCTCCGTAAACTTATTTGCATCAACTTTAGAGCTGATAAAAATATCTTCTAAGATTACAAATATCTTCTTTTCAGAAATTAAATTTAATGCCTTCAAGAAATTACTGGACCAATTACTCTCTTCGTGATTTTGAATTACATTTAAATTCTTTGTAAAGTTATCACGGTAATTCTGAAAATTAGATATCAAATATTTGGGAATGTCCGTCTTTAAATTCTTGTCAAGCTGATAAAAAAAACCGGGCCATAAGTCAGAATATTTATCACAAGATAAAATTACAATTGCAAAATCTTTCATATTTAATCTTTATAAAGTGTGACGCGTAATTTTCATGATTTCAAAAATTTTCTGGACGCGATGATGATAGGTGTGCTCTTGCAGAACGCGCTGCTGGCCCGCGTCAATGATTTCTTTTCTTGCCTCTGGATTATGCAAATAAAAGCTCACCATATCGCACCACTCTCGATCACTATTTGCAATCACTAGTTCACCGGGCTCAGGGAAATATTTTCGTATACATGAAACATTATCCACAACCTGAAAACCTCCACAAAATGGGATCTTAAAAGTTCGCTCATTGCAATCTCCCCCATATTTTCTCTGATAGGCCTCGTGTACATTGATGGATATACCAGCTGATCGATAAATCTTTGCTTCATCAGAAAATTCCAATTTAGGCTTGCGCAAAGACCGCAACACTGGAATATTTAAATATTGTCCAGCCCTCTGTACCCATCCCAATAAATAATCAGTTTTAGTCCAGTCCTGGCCATAAATCTTTAGCTTCCATTTATCAGCCAATGGGAATACATTCTCTTTAAAAAACGTGCGCTTATCTGGTAAGTTCGTTCCAATATATGCCAAGTCCGAAGCAAATCTTTCATCAACACTAGGCACCAAACTAATTCGATCTGCAGCCAATGGGATCGAATAGTAAGGATTTCCAATAGCCCTTGAAAACCCATCCATGCGTTCGTCATCTTGCTCTACGACATGAAAATAGGCATCGCCATATAAATCATTCTGTGTTAGATCAAGAAAATCCTTATCATCTTTTAAGGATGGCGCTTCATTAATCCGAAAGCTTGACATTGGAGAGTTCCAAAAATCTACCTTAACAAGGGTGAATACGCCTTCTCGCCTAAATTGTCTTAAGTCGTGGAAATTCAAATATTTTCGATACCAAGAAAAAGAGGAAGTAATAAATAAATCAGGGCGGTATCTTTCAAAAACTTGAGACGAGTTGTCGTCGGCAGTCAAAATTTCAAATTCATGACCCATATCTAAAAATGCATTCCGATATCCCTGTAATATGGTCCTCTGGGCATAAATAGAATGCAATGTAGGGGAGTGATAAAGCACCTTCATTGATCTGTGTCTCGCAATTTAGTGAAAATCCATCGCTTAAAGCTTGCTGGAATAGTCCAAAGTGATATTAGGTGAGCAATATTGAATAGTGCACCAATCAAACCAACTTGGTAGGCGCTTGAATGCGCATATTTATAGCGAATTTTTAGAGTATTTACTTCCATGCGCCGCTGAGAGATTGCCGTAGCAGATGTATCAGAAACTCGATATCTCACCAACGTCTCAGTTAAGTTTGATAACTGATAGTGCTCACCTATACGAAAAGTCATGTCCAGATCTTCCGCTGGAGGAAGGGTAAGATCATACGGCCCAACTTTTCGAAGTGCTTCTGTACGGATCATAGCGGCAGGTTGACTTATTGGTGAGTAACGAAATATGTTTCGACGAATTAGCTCATCCGAATGTGGATAACGCCTATACCCTAAAATTCCATCCTCTGAAAATAGCTCTAAGCCACCACCAATAATTCCTACCTGAGGATTTAATTCTAAAAATTCACTTTGCATTGCCAGTCTATTAGGGACTGAAATGTCATCAGCATCCTGCCATGCAAGATACTTTCCTTGAGACAGGCCAACGCCCTTATTTCTGTTCCCCGCTATCCCCAAGTTTTGCTTATTCCGATAAGGACGAATGCGAGCATCCAATGCCGCTAAATCAAATATTATTTTAGCCGTATCATCATTAGAGCAATCATCTATCACAATTAATTCAAAGTTTTGATAACTTTGACCCAAAATACTTTGTATAGCCTCCTTAATATATTTCCCAGCATTAAAGGCTGGCATCACCACGGAAATTAAGGGTAATACTTTGACTGACTTCATCTTGGATATCGACAATTCATTATTGATGAGAAAGCTTGAATCTAAGATTTATTTGTTTTCTAAAAAGTAGATAAAAACCTAGAAGCATAAGAAAGGAGCCAGAGATTCCAACGCTCAATAAAATCATCCAAACCTGCTCATGCCAATACCAAATGAACAGGAGCTGAATTGGGAGAATGCCAATCAATAACCAGCAAAATAAAGTTTGACCTTTTGCAATCAAGTAATGCTCCGCTACCATCACCAAAGCCATGGGCAAAATTGCAAACCCATACCAGCTCAATATACTTCCGGCATCTGGATAACGTTCCCCATATACCAATGAAATAAGCTCTGGGCCAAATAAATAGTAAATTAATGCAACGGACCCACACATCAGAACTGTTGTCAAAATAGCATTTATTAATAAGTTAATACTGCCATCATTATTTGCATGTTTTTCTACAACCAGTGGGAATAACGCCAAAACTAGACCGCCTGGTAAATAAAGAACAGCTTTTCCGAATACAGAAGCCGCAGCATAAGAACCAGCCTGATCCGGAGGGAAAAACCAATTTACCAGGATCATATCCAACTGGGTCATAGCCACAAATCCTAAGTTTGCAAATAAAACAGGAATTACATTTTTCTTGATCTCAGGCAAAGCAACTGAAGGCCCTGCTTTGCTGGTCTGCCGCTCTAATGTTCTTTGATTTAAGAAAAACCCGATAATATTAAGTGTTGCTATTGAAAGCACAACCCCTATGAGGGCGCCATTTGCTTTATAGCCGATATAAATTAAGCCAATACTCAGAATGATCTTAAGAAAAATACCGCCTAAAGTTGTTGATGCCAGTAAGATAAATTTTTGACACCCTTGAAAAAAAGCATTGTTGATAACAAGCAAAAGGGTCAGCACCAACATCAACAAAAATGCCCACACAGGATACTCGGTTTCGGCCTTTATGTAGACAGAAATATTTTGACTAAAGATGATGCCCAAAATAAGAAATGGGATAGCCAAAAGCAAAGAGTTTTTTAAAGTTTTCCAATAATAGCTTTTGAGTTGCTGAACACCATCTAAAGTCATAAAGATAGTGACTTGCCTAGACACAACCATAAAGACCGCAGTTAATGGAGCGGAAAAAATTGCATATAACGCCATAACGGCACTAAACAGCGCAAAATCTGCCAACGAAAGCATGCGTCCAATTAAAATTTGATAAACGTAGCCTAAAACACCGCCCATCAAATTTGCAATAGTTAACCAAAATCCGGTTCTTAAGAAGCGATCCCCAGAAAGAATTAAAGCTTTAGTCCATACCTTTCTAAGCATGAAATTCTCTCAGCAGAAAAGTATGGCTATTTAGCAAATCTATCCTGCATTTCCAGAGCCATCTACACCATTTACAGCTGATGATGACAAACGCTCGCGCACTATAAATAGGGGCCTATTAATTACCTCTGTATGAATTGTTCCAACATATAGAGCAACCAACCCAATAGAAATTAAAACAATACCAATAAGAAGAGTATTAATGACAACAACGAGGGCAAGGGACGTATAACCATAATTGGTTCTAAAAAGAATGTTGCCTGCCATCCAAAGCAACAATAATCCACTACTTGCAGTGATTAAAACACCAAGATAACCAGTAATGCGCAGTGGCCACAAGGAAAAAGAGGTGATGCTATTAATTGCCAAGTGCCACAGCTTGAAAAATGAATACCCAGCTTCACCCTCTACCCTGGCATCAGCGCTGAATTCAACGTAAGCCCTTCTGAAGCCCATCCAGTCCATAATCCCACGGAACATTCTGCCCCGCTCAGTAGCATAACAAAACGCCGCGATTACCTTCTTGTCATATAGCCGAAAATCTGTAGTCTTGGGAATCATCTCAAAGCTAGAGGATTTACTAATAATCCAATAGAACAAGTTCGAGCCTACCCTTCTAAATAGCGGTTGCTTTTCGATGGCGGTGCGAATAGTTACCACTACTTCAGCACCCGCCTCCCATTGCTCTACTAGTTGCGGAATAATTTCTGGTGGATGCTGTAAATCAGCATCAATACAAATCACTGCATCAGCATCTTTTGCCTCATGCGCACCAGCCGTTAATGCAATTTCTTTGCCAAAGTTTCGTGATAAATCGAGAACTTTAATATTCAATTCTTTTGCAGCAAGCTCAGTAAGCACCTCAAAAGAATTGTCTGGGCTGCCATCATTAACAAAAATGTATTCCCAGGCATATTGCTTTAGCTTACCGATCACAGATTCTAGGCGAGCATGTAGGGTCGATAAATTTGCAGCCTCTCGAAATACCGGAACAACGATGGCAATCTTTTTAGGCACGATCATTCCCTTGTAAAAATTCTTGGTAGGCGATGACTAGGCCTTGCTCTAGCGCAACCTTAGGCTCCCAACCTAAGCGATTGATCCTCGATGAATCCATGAGCTTTTTAGGCGTGCCATCTGGCTTTGAAGGATCAAATGCAATTTGACCTTGATAACCAACAACTTTTGCGACTGTCTTAGCAAGCTCGGCAATTGTGACATCGCTACCATAGCCAACATTAATATGGTTTTGCATTGGCTCGACTTGCTTATCGTAGCTTGCCTTATCTAGCCCCATAACAAAAGTAGATGCCGCGGCCATATCGTCAACGTATAAAAATTCTCGTTTAGGGGTGCCGGTACCCCAAATCATGACTTGCGGAGCTTTACTAACTTTTGCCTCATGAAATCTTCTGATAAGCGCTGGAATGACATGGCTATTTTCAGGGTGATAGTTATCACCCGGGCCATAGAGATTGGTTGGCATCACCGAGCGGTAATCGACTCCATGCGATTGACCATATTGGCGGTTGTAACTTTCGCACATCTTGATGCCTGCAATCTTTGCAATGGCATAGGGCTCATTGGTCGACTCTAATTTGCCTGTTAACAAGGCATCTTCACTCATTGGTTGAGGCGCCAACTTTGGATAAATACAGCTTGAACCTAAAAATAATAGTTTTTTGACGCCATTAACAAAAGCCTGATGAACGACATTATTTTGAACCATTAAATTGTCATAAATGAATTCAGCGGGATAGGTATTGTTCGCATGAATACCGCCTACTTTAGCGGCAGCTAAATACACCAGATCTGGTTTCTCGCTCTTGAAAAAATCAGCAACTGCGGCTTGATTCGTCAAGTCCAACTCGGCATGAGTGCGAGTGACTATATTGGTATAGCCCTTAGACTTGAGATTGCGCACAATGGCAGAGCCCACCATCCCGCGATGACCAGCTACATATATCTTTTGATTCAAATTTTGTGGCACGTCATTCGCTCTCTACTATTAATTCTCTTTACCAACCGCAACCGAGTAACCATGCTTGCTGAGCAAGGCATGCTGCTTAGCCTTATCCAAATCAGAGGCAACCATCTCAATTATCATTTGATCCAGGGTAATCTCTGGAACCCAGCCTAACTTCTCTTTGGCTTTTGTTGGATCTCCCAATAAAGTCTCAACCTCTGTAGGGCGGTAGTAGCGTGGATCGATTCGCACAATGACATCGCCCACTTTAAGCGCCGGAGCTTTATCGCCTTCAATACTAGCCACAATCGCCTTTTCATTTTCGGCGGAGCCCTCAAACTTCAAGGTAATACCCAGTTGCTTAGCACTGCGAATAATAAATTCACGCACCGTAAACTGAACACCTGTTGCAATGACAAAATCTTCCGGCTTGTCTTGCTGAAGCATCAGCCACTGCATACGTACGTAATCTTTGGCATGTCCCCAGTCACGCAAGGCATCGATATTGCCCATATAGAGACACATCTCAAGACCTTGAGCAATATTTGCTAGGCCGCGAGTCACTTTACGGGTCACAAAGGTTTCACCGCGGCGCTTGGACTCATGGTTAAACAAAATACCGTTACATGCATAAATTCCATAAGCCTCACGATAGTTCACCGTTATCCAATATGCATACATTTTTGCCACAGCATATGGGCTTCTAGGATAAAACGGGGTCGTTTCTTTTTGCGGAATCTCTTGTACTAATCCGTAGAGCTCAGATGTAGATGCCTGATAAAAACGAGTCTTCTTTTCCAAACAGAGAATGCGAATTGCCTCGAGCATGCGCAGTGGACCGACTGCATCTACATCGGCCGTGTATTCAGGCGACTCAAAAGAGACTGCCACATGAGACTGAGCGCCTAAGTTGTAAATCTCGTCTGGTTGACACTCTTGAATAATGCGCACCAAATTACTGGTATCTGTTAAATCGCCATAATGCAAAATCAAATCAGGATGGTTGATGTGCGGATCCTGATAAATATGATCAATACGCTCTGTATTAAAAGAAGAGGCTCGACGCTTTATACCGTGAACGATGTAACCCTTTTCAAGTAAAAACTCAGCCAGATAAGATCCGTCTTGGCCTGTAATACCGGTGATTAATGCGACTTTTTGCTTACTCATGTGTATTCTCTAAAAACAGTTTAACTATTAACTTCTGCCGTAAGTATCTTCAAAACGAACGATATCGTCCTCACCCAAATAACTGCCTGATTGCACTTCGATGATTTCTAATGGCTCAGATCCGGGATTTGAAAGTCGATGGGTTTGGCCTTGTGGAATATAGGTACTTTGATTTTCAGTTAGCGTAAAAATCTGATCGCCATTGGTGATTTCGGCGACACCCTGCACTACTATCCAATGCTCTGCACGATGGTGGTGCATTTGTAGGGAAAGGCTGGCCCCTGGCTTCACTTGGATCCGCTTTACCTTAAACCTGTCGCCCTCGTCAACACTATCATACCAACCCCATGGACGAGAAACTTTTCGGTGAAGATTTTTTTCTTCTCTTTTTTGAGCTTCTAATTGAGTAACGATATTTTTTACATCTTGGCTATTTTTCCTATCAGCAACTAAAACGGCATCCGCAGTTTCTACAATGATTAAGTTCTCCACTCCAACAGCACTTACCAAACGACTGTTGGCATGGACTAGAGAATTTTTTGAATTAGCAAGTAATACATCTCCACTGAGCACATTACCCAGCTCATCATGAGTGCCTACTTGCCATACAGCATCCCAAGCCCCTAGGTCATTCCAGCCCGCATTCATCTCCACCATCTTGATGGGGAATACTGACCCGGGACATTTTTCCATCACAGCATAATCAATTGATTCACTGGGAATCGCATTAAATGCTGCTTTGCCAGGGCGTACAAATAATGCATCGCCAGAATGATCATCCCTAGCCTCTCTAAAGGCCTCTTCGGTAGCCAAAAAAATATCAGGACGAAATTCTTTTAGGGCGGCCAGCCATACGCTTGCCTTAAGAACAAACATACCACCATTCCAAAAATAACCACCCTCTTTTAGATACGTAATGGCTGAACTCAAATCAGGCTTTTCTTTAAATTGCTCAACAATAAATTCTGTCACATTCTTAACTGTGCTAGTTTTAATGTAGCCATAACCAGTCTCGGGAGCGCTAGGGGTGATGCCTAAAATAGCTATTGCATCCTCATCAGCGATATCTATGGCGCGTTGTAATGCCTCAATAAAAGCTTTACTGTTTTTTATAGTTTGGTCTGCAGGTGTCACCACTAATATAGGATCATGCTCCAATCCATGAGCTTCCTTCATGGCTTGAAATGCAGCCAAAGTTAGCGCAGGTGCAGTATTTCGTCCAGATGGCTCGAGTAGTAAAGTGGCTTGAATATTCTTCAATTCTCGTAATTGATCGAGCACCAAGAAGCGGTGATCCTCATTTGTCACAACCAAGGTAGGCTCAAGCTGTATTTGAGCAGTACCAACGGCATTGATCCGCTCGACAGCTTGCTGAAAAAGACTCTTTGATGAGTCATCCCCAGATAGGACCAAAAATTGCTTCGGAAATCCTGCGCGCGATAAAGGCCAAAGCCGCGCACCGGATCCACCGCACAGAATAACTGGAGTGACTTTCTTCAAAAATTGGCCTTTATAACTTTAGATCGTTCTTGTCTTCAATTTTAAGGGATTTATTCTTAGAAAAGAGGCATATTATTGCCATCGACCCTATTTTGCAGAACCGTGAGACTCCCATGAAGTCAATCCCCGACTCCAATCCTCCATTAGTAAGCATATTGATGCCCGCTTTCAATGGGGAAAAGCATATCCAAGAGGCTATTCAAAGCGTCCTGAATCAAACATATCCATATTTTGAGTTATTAATACTCAATGATGGCTCAATAGATAGAACTCAATCTATTCTGGATTCCTTCTCAGATCCACGTATCAAGCGGATGCAACATCTGCAGAATTTAGGCCTAGTTGCCACTAGAAACGATCTCGTTGCTGCCGCACAGGGGAAATATATCGCACTGCTTGACTGCGACGACATTGCCTTGCCGAATCGTATTGCAGCACAAGTCGATTTTTTAGAAAAAGAAACTGCGGACATCATTGGTTCCGATCACTTTACCCTCAATGAATCTAACGGCAAAATTAAAAGATCCAAACAGAGACATAGTGATGCGGATATTAGGGCAATGATCAGCGTATGTAGCCCGCTCTGCAATCCCTCAGTGATGGGTCATGCCACAATATTTAAAGCTCACCCTTATAGAGTCGGAACTGATGTAGTTGAGGATTACACACTATGGCAAGAGCTAGCTTTATCGGGGACTCGATTTGCAAATCTGAAAGATTCACTTATTTACTACCGCATTCATGATCAGCAATCAAGCCACAACAAAATTGAGCGTAATCAACAAATATTTTTTAAACAGCAGAAAAGTTACTTAATTGGTTTGGGTATTGATCCGACATTAACCCCAAGGGCAATGCCATGGTTAGAGCGCCTAGCCAAAGGGCCGAAATTTCTAATGCAGTTGAACAAAAGAATTAGAGGCATATCATTAAGCGCAAATTACCAAATTTATGCTCGCTTTCAGCTACGTAAAAATGGCTTGTGGACCCCCATTACTCGGCTTGAGCGCCTATTAATCGCGAGCTATGCAAGCCTTTTGGGAAGACTATAAACATAACCAATTTGTAGGGAATAAATCGTCTAGCGTTACATTCCGATCGTTAACCCAGCGTGATGGCGCAATTACAAAACCCCCGTCATACTTTTTAAGCCATGCCCCCCACCAGCTTAAAGAGCTGTTAGCCAAAATATGGCTTTTACAGGCCCTCATCAAAGAAAGTTCTTGAACCACATCATCACGCCCCTCTCGCGGCTCTATATAGGTAAGACGTTCTTGATAAGGCAGATGCCCTTTTGCCCACTCTAAATCATCAGAAAATATAAAAAATTGGGCGCTCGGATCATACTCAAGCGCTTTTTTCATTGCGCGGTGATAGTAAGCTAGATCTACAACATTGTGGACTCGAGATGCTGAATGCAAACTCACATAATCACCGCGGCGCACGTGAAGCATGGTTGAGGAGCTTTGGGTAATAGCTTCAAAGTAAGCTTGATGATGAGCATCTAATGCGAACTTTAAACCAAGTTCGTGCTGCAATAGGCTACGGATGTCATCGAAATATTTATAGGATTGCCAATATCCCATAAGATAGAGATCTTGCCGACTTGGCAAGTTTAAGTCGAACACCTTCTTGTCAAAAAAGTAATGCTGCTTTTCAACAAAAATGAAGGGGCTAACGCATAGGCGTTCCTGCAATAGACGACGCCAACGCTTGGGTATAGATGGCGTTTCCCCAGAGAAATTAGCAGTCTCAAAAATTTGAAAATTTTCTAATTGATATTGCCTAGGAGTAACATCTTCATGATGATGCTGATACCAATTGATATCCAACAGGAGATCGGATTGATAGTGATGAGCAATGGCTCTGGCCGCAGCGTATTGAAAAAGCTGATTCCCTAAGCCGCCCTGTATCTGTGCAATGATTGCCATAAAACTATAATAAATGCATACGCTTATTACCCTGTGATTTACCTGATAGAGCCCTTAATTACACCATTTCTACTGATCGTCATACATGAAAAAACTCTTGAGCCGGCGAATCGCTAAATCAAAGCGCTCTTATCAAAAACTTCGCTTCAATTGGGGCCTAAATAGTCAAACCAAAAGAAACCATGAACAAATCTTAAGTGACGCAGAAAAATCACTACAGAATAAAGATGTATTAGAGTCAGACTATGCTTTTACTAACTCAGATAATCCGCTAGTTCAGCAAGGTAATGCCCTCAGACAAGAAGTTTTTGAGTCTTTTCAAAACAAACTTAGCAACTCAGCTAGTGATCGCATCCTGATTCAGGTACCCAGTCCGGATTTCTCTCCTGCTGGCTATTCATTATTCTCAAACCTTATTGAAAGTCTTCAATTCATTGGGGTCGCTTGCGAAGCTCTTCCTTGGGGAGATGCAGGCGAAATAACGATTGAAAAATTTGCGCCGACTATTTTACTCTCTAGCGATCACCATAACTATTTGGCACGAATCAACTGGGACTATGTCGGAAAATATAAAAAAGCCCATCAGTTAAAAATTGGGCTTACCGCGTCACTTGAACAATACGGCAATTCTCCATTATTGGGGCGCCTTGCCTATGCCAAGCAAATAGGGGTTGATTTCTTTTTTAGCTTTAGAGATCCCGATTACATTTACTCTAGGTCTGAATATCAATCTTTTTTTGATCATGGTTATCGTGTATTAACAATTCCATTTGGTGCAAACACCCTTTACTACTACCCAGTGCCTGGAATAGAAAAAGATCTGAACTATGCCTTAATGGCTTCTCGTAAACGCGAACATATTAGCTACATGGATCAAATTGCCAGAAAATACTCAGGTTTTATCGATGGTCCTGGCTGGAACCATATTAAAAACTTTACTTTTAATCGCCAGAGAGATCGCTACATCTATGCTAGGGCAAAAATGGGTCTTAATGTTCATCTGCCCGAACAACTAGAGTGGGCTTGCGAACTCAATGAACGCACATATCAATTAGCCGCATGCGGTTTGCCTCAGTTAATTGATCGCCCATTACTCCTAAAAAAAGTATTTAATGAAGATATGATTTTTTCTGCCGCTAATCCAAAAGAATTCACCGAGCTTTTCGAATATATCCTCAAATACCCTGAGATTGCTCAAGCAAAAGCGCTCAAAGCACAAAAGGAGGTATTTTCTAAACACACTACTTTCCATAGAGCAGCCTCATTCATTAAGCAACTTGAACTGATTTAATCCGTTTTTAATCTACGAAAATAAGGAACCATCATGACAACAAATATCCCAGAAATTAAAGTTCGTAACTCAGTAGCAGAGTGTGCGCAGTCATTGCGCAAAGAAAATGCTGGTAAGTTCAATAACTACAGCATCAAGGATTGCATCATCTCTATTGCAGCTAGCAAGATTAAATAATTAAAACTATTTAGGCTTGTTTGGGTAAGGCTTCCCAGTCAGGTTAGCGTAAATACCACCTGCCAGAATCAACAGAATTGAGTCAACCATTACCGGAAAAACAGCGTAACGGTAATGCAATACATGCCCCAAAACTGTAATCAGCGCTACAGCGGCAGCGGGTGGGTGTAAACACCGCAACATAAACATTCCCAAAATAGAGCCTGATGCAGCAACTGCCATTCCCAATACCGGGAGTGAAATAAGGTTGGCACAGGTAATTCCGACTAAAGCGGATAGAGTGTTACCAGCAATCACAGCCCACGGCTGGGCTAGCGGACTTGAGGGCAAGGCAAAAACCAATAAGGCACTAGCTCCAAGAGAGGCCATTAGCCACTCATCGATGCCGCTGAGCTCGCCAAGGAATTTCGCGATAGTCAGCACTCCCAAAAGACCTATAAAGGCCCCTAAAACAGCTCGCAGTCGCTCCAACCATGAAACCGGGGGCTGGTCCCCACCAAGATAAAAGGCCCAGTGCTTAAGATGTTCTTGGATAGCGAAAATGACTTTTTGCATAGTTCCTTAGCTCAAATATCGATTTTGATTCAATTCACTGTTTAATCACAAAAAGCAAAAGGGTTATTCTTCTATAACCTCTTAATAATAGCCTTTCCATACACAAACTTGATATGCTCAAAAGAAATTCATCGTTTTTCCTGATTTTGGCTCTATGGTGCTTCGCCACCTTTTGGAACTGGGATAAAGCATTTCACATTGATGATCCAGCTCACATGGATTTTGCTCAGTGGATCGCCAGCCATCCTCTACACCCCATGAGTGGGATCATTTTTGGCGATGGGCACCATTACCCAATTTACAGCACTAATCAACCTAGCCTCTATTTTTATCTAATGGCACTCTGGGGAAAGATGTGGGGTTGGTCGGAAATTTCAATGCATTCCTTGGTATCCATCTTTACTCTTTGGGCCCTCGTCTGCTTCAAGAAACTTTCTCAGCTCTGTTGCAAAGGAAGCCAAAATTTAGCTGTATGTCTAATGGCGCTGTGTCCTGCTTTTGTGGTGGGTCAGAACACCATGGTAGATGTACCTTTACTGGCTATGATCCTCGCATTCTATTGGACCCTGCTGTCACCTCAGTATTCGAATTCACAGCGATATATTTTGGCTGGCATTTTGTGTTCAATTGCGCTACTCACCAAATACGCGAGCCTTGTACTTATTCCTGCGATTGCATTACATATGCTGCTATCAAATAACAAACGTTACTGGGTCTATCTTTTCATCCCAGTGGGCACTTTGATTGCCTGGTCTTTTTTTAATATCACTGATTTTGGTCATCCGCATATCTTAGGTCGCGGGGCAGGAAATCATTGGCGCTGGGGTCAATTGCGCCTAATCTTTTGGTGGCTCGGAATCTTAGGTGCAATATGTCCCTTCGCAATTGTATTTTTTATTGCGAAATATCGGCAAGCTGCCAGCAAAAGTGCGAAGGCTTGGTGGCTATTTTTCACTACTAGCTCCGCAATCAGTCCACTTTTAATTGCACTGTGTTTAATACTAAAACCAAACGGACATCTCATCGATTTAATTTTTAATTACGCATTTTTAGCATCAGGTTTAGGCCTATTTGTCTTGCTATTTTTTGCGGTCACCCAAATAACAAAGCTTTTAAGCTTGCATGAAAAAATCCAGGGTCTTATGCTGATGTATTGGATTATCTCTGTTAGCGTATTTATGATTGGCTTAGCACCCTTTCTTGCGATACGACATGCATTACTGATCATTCCACCCCTTCTACTTTTACTGCTTTCCTCGGAGTTCACTAAATCGTTAACGCGACCATTAGCGGCTTTAGCAATTTGCCTCAGTATTTCGATTACTAGCCTGTTAGCACTGGCAGATAACTGGTTTGCGGGTATCTATCGGCAAGAGGCGTCTGTAATTGCAAAGGATCTTTACCGAGACTTAAATAGTGATAATCATATTTGGTATACAGGTATATGGGGATGGGCTTGGTATGCAAATCAAGCAGGCTTGACTCCATTGGATTTTGATCGTCCAGCCGTCAAACCGGGAGATCTTGTCATCATAAGCAAGTATGGATCTCAACCAAATGTGAGCGGTTGGGTGTTAAAGCAATCTATTGAGTTTGCGCCAAACAGGTGGTATGAATACTTTGCCTCAACTGGGCTTTATCAATCGGATATGCGACCTTGGCAATTTCGGACCAGACCAATTGATATTTTGAAAGTATATCGAGTAGAAAAATAAATAAAGGCCGCATCAGCGGCCTTTAAGATGCAGCGCTCAATCGCGCCAGCTATGAAGAAATTAAGCTTTCTTTGCGTATGCAGAGCACCAACCAGCGCTAGCAACTTGCTTACCTGCAAAGAGGGCGCAGCCACCAGCAGCAGAACCCGCAGCACCTTGATAGAGCGCGCAATTACCGCAATGTGAACCGGCAACGAACTTGGCATACTTGGCTTTATCTACTTTAGAAGCATCGGCCACATAACCCAAGGCAACCGCCTGAGGATCGGTTGGAGCAACCATGGCTTGGGCTTGTACCTTGCTATTTAAAGCTAAAGTAGCAGCACCAGCAGCGGAAAGAATCATGAATTGGCGACGACTGTTTTGCATAGGATCTCCAGAGAGTTAAGGGTAGAACACAAGAAACTCGAGAAATCATAAGACAGAAGGCTGACTGGTGTGGCAGGCGGCTTAAGAGTTTGATTTCATTAGCTATTTACTTGAGAATTATTCTCAAAAGAAAATTGGTTGTTTGAGCTGGTGCTTAATGCCAGCCTTTGAGATTCATGCATGAGATACGTTGTTTAACTTGAAAGCCAGCCATGCCATCTGGATAGACCTCAATACAATCATTTAGGTCTTGATTAAAGGTCTTGGCATTATTTTTAGCTGGGTCGCTATTGGTTTTAGGAAACTGCGGGCCGCTACACGCCAATAATCCCAACACAAGCAGAGATACAGTTGTAAAGAGTAAAGAGCGCATAGGCTAAATGAAGCTGTTTGTGAGTAGATCGGTTTTAGCGCTTATCAATCAACGAGAGAAATTCTCGGCGCAGATTCGAGTCTTTTAAGAATGAGCCACGCATTACGCTATTGATCATTTTTGAATCCCGATCTTTCACACCACGCCATTGCATACAAAAATGATCAGCATCCATCACTACAGCAACGCCAATTGGCTTAATCTTTTTCTCGAGCATGTCTGCGAGCTCGACTACGGCCTCTTCCTGAATTTGCGGGCGACACATCACCCACTCAGTTAAGCGTGAGTACTTAGACAAACCAATGAGGGCTGAGGTTTTGCTAGGCAAGACCCCAATCCAAATCCGGCCCATGATGGGACATAAATGGTGCGAGCATGCACTGCGTACCGTAATCGGACCAATGATCATCAGTTCATTCAGGTGACTGACATTAGGAAACTTGGTTAAGGAAGGCTGCTCAACATAGCGCCCATTAAAGACTTCTTGAACAAACATCTTAGCAACACGCTCACTGGTTTTTTGGGTGTTGTGATCATTGTCAGTATCGATCACTAAACTTTCTAAAACAGCTTGCATCTTTAGCGCTACCTCATCAACTAAACCTTCTAACTCACCGGGCTTAATAAATGCTGAAATATTGTCATTGGCATGAAAGCGGGCTTTTTGCGCTTCAATGCGGCGACGAATAATGACGGACAGCGGTGTACCAGTATCAAGCTTGCTTTTAGAGACAGCAGATTTTTTGGCTGGTAATTTCTTTACCGCTGGTTTCTTGGCGGTGGGTGTTTTTATCGGCATGAGAGCTCAAGAATAAATTAGATTTGGCAAAAGAGTGCAACTACGCAAGCCAAGCCACAGACCCAGACGATGGAGCGGGCGGTGGGCCAGTTACCAACATAGCAAGCAAGATAAACGATACGGGTGCAAACAAAAGCAATTGCTAACAAATCTATATTGGCCTGAGGCGCATGGGCAATCGAAGCAATGATGACTGCAGCAAAAAATAAAGGGAGTGATTCAAAAAGATTGGCCTGCGCTGCATTGGCTCTCGCTCGAAAACCTTCTTGTTTAGCGAGCCACTCGCGGGGCCGGCTGTTGTCGTAGTTCTGAAAACCTTTTTTAGCAATGCCCGCTGCAATGTAAGGCAGTAATCCCATGAAGAGCACACAAGCGTAGGCGATGGTCATGTATTTTCTTTCTTAATGTTTCTTTGAACCGATATGTGTTTCAGAGCCGTCCAATAATTTGACGATGTTGTTGCGATGACGCCAAAGGAGTAACACGCATACTGCAGTCAGCGTCAGTCCCATGGGGCCGACGCCAAACAGAAAGACACAATAGACCGGACCAAAAATAGCGGCGCAGATCGCTGCGAGTGACGAGTAACGGGTAAAGAAAGCCACAATCAACCAAGTACTTAATGTGGCTAATCCCAAAATCCAATTGATGCCAAACAAAATACCGCAGGCTGTCGCAACCCCTTTGCCGCCTCGAAAGCCATGAAAGATTGGAAAGAGGTGCCCTAAAAAGACCGCGAGTACGACGCCGCACAATACCCAAGAATTGAGAGTTTGTGTCAGTGAGGCATCACCCAAGATCAGGCGTGCCAGAAGAACGGCAATAAAGCCTTTGGCGCCGTCTCCGATGAGCGTGAGCACTGCCGCTTGTTTATTCCCGGTGCGCAGCACATTGGTTGCGCCCGGATTTCCTGAACCATAGGTATAAGGATCAGGAAGACCCATGCTTTTGCTCACAATCACCGCAAAAGAAATCGAACCAATCACATAAGCAATGGGGATGAGTAAGTAAGCTAAAAGATCCATAACTCTATCTTAACCACTTCTCTTAGGATTCCTACGTTCCACGGGGATGGTGCTGCTGATGGATCGATTTCAGGCGTTCGCGGGCGACGTGGGTATAGATCTGGGTCGTTGAAATATCGGCGTGTCCCAATAAAAGCTGCACCACTCTTAAATCAGCGCCATGATTGAGCAAATGCGTTGCAAATGCATGTCGGAGGGTATGTGGTGATAAGGCGACTGGAATATTAGCAAGCAGTGCATAGCGTTTAATTAAGGCCCAAAAAGCTTGGCGGGTCAGCGCGCCGCCCGTATGGCGCCCGATAAATACCGCATCACTGGTTTTACCTTCTAGGATGGCAGTTCGGGCTTCGGCTAGGTAACGGCGCAACCACTGCCCCGCTTCAGCGCCAAAAGGCACTAATCGCTCTTTGCCACCTTTACCGTTAACCACTCTGACTACACCTTCATTCAAACCCAGCGCAACGGTTTTTAAAGAAACGATTTCTGAAACGCGCAGACCACTGGCATACATGAGTTCTAACATCGTGCGATCACGCAGCCCCAGTGGCGTATCGATATCCGGTGCGTTGAGTAAATCCGTCACTTGCGCCTCACTCAGCGTCTTAGGAAAACGCAGCGCTTGTTTAGCGGCGCGCAATCCCAAGCAAGGATCTGCTTTCACTAAATTCATGCGCAGGGCATGACGGTAAAAGCGCTTAAAGACGGTTAAACGCCGATTGGCAGTAGTCGCCTTATCACTGCGCTTAGAAGCAATGTAGGCAGTGAGCTCTTTTTCGCCTACGCCGTATAAATCGATTGTCCTATCCTGAAGATAGAGCCACTGTGCAAAAAGCAATAAGTCACGGCGATAAGCCGCAAGGCTGTTTTGAGAAAGTCCATCTTCTAACCAACAAGCATCACAAAATAACTCAATCGCTTGCAGGCTAGTAGGAGCAATTTCCTTAGTCACGGAAATTATTAAAGCCCAGTGGCGCCTCGGTCACTTCTTTACGCAGCATCGCCATCACTTCTTGCAAATCATCGCGCTTACCACCGGTGACACGCACCGCATCACCTT
>Ga0214235_1000097_pt1 | contig 49251 bp, 74 predicted proteins | sample TroBogypolimnion_2_FD_153073 | JGI IMG/M metagenome (GOLD analysis project Ga0214235, IMG submission 153073) | Freshwater microbial communities from Trout Bog Lake, WI - 15JUL2008 hypolimnion | ecosystem: Environmental > Aquatic > Freshwater > Lake > Hypolimnion/Profundal zone ... | reverse complement strand
GGTATTAGTTATAGTCGTCTCACTGCTGCTATGCTCCGCCACCTCGCTGCTTTACAAAGAGGCGAAGACATTGACGCAGAAAGTGGCCTTCCACATATTGATCATCTTGGCTGTTGCTGGATGTTTTTATCTAACATGACCAAGACACGACCAGACCTAGATGATCGGTATAAATGCTAACCTTAGTAGATATATTCGACCGTTTACGTCGTATAGATGAAGTATCCTTACTAGAGATCCTTAAAATCACTAGTGAGGATATTGTAGAGCGATTCCAAGATCTAATCGAAGAACTCGCTGATGAATTAGAAAAAGAACTGGACGAAGAACCATTTGATGAGTAACAACTTAACCGACTATCAGCAATACATTCACAAATCACGCTACGCTCGTTGGATCCCTGATCAAGGTAGACGTGAGAATTGGGGGGAAACAGTTACACGTTACTGTGATTTCTGGGCTAAACGCTTCCCTGAGACATTCCCATACAAAGAAGTATACGATGCAATCTATAATCTAGATCTAATGCCATCCATGCGTGCCCTTATGACAGCAGGACCGGCTCTAGAACGTGATAACATTGCAGGTTATAACTGCTCTTACTTACCTATTGATGATGTTCGTACCTTTGACGAAGCTATGTTCATTCTCATGAATGGTACAGGCTTAGGTTTCTCTGTAGAAAGACAATATGTCCAAAAGCTTCCGCAAATCGCTTCAGAGTTTACACTCACTGATACAACTATTATGGTTGCTGATTCGAAGCAAGGGTGGGCCACGGCTCTTCGTGAGCTACTTGGGTTACTCTATACTGGTTTGGTACCTGCGATTGACTACTCCAAAGTCAGACCAGCTGGAGCTAGACTTAAAACCTTCGGAGGACGTGCCAGTGGACCAAAACCACTCATGGACTTATTCCAGTTTGCGATCGAGCTATTTCAGAAAGCAGCTGGACGCAGATTAAACTCCGTAGAATGCCATGACTTAGTATGCAAGATTGCTCAGATTGTAGTAGTGGGGGGTGTACGACGCAGTGCTCTGATCTCCTTGTCGAATCTGACGGATGAGCGTATGCGTAACGCCAAGAATGGCGCTTGGTGGGAAGATGAAAAACAACGAGCATTAGCTAACAACTCAGTAGCTTACACTGAAAAGCCGGACATCGGCATCTTTATGAAAGAGTGGCAATCACTATATGAATCAAAATCTGGAGAACGTGGCATCTTTAACCGAGTATCTGCACAATTGCAAGCTGCAGCTACAGGACGCAGAGAAGCTGATTACGAATTTGGAACAAACCCTTGCGGTGAAATCATTCTCAGACCATGCGGATTCTGCAACCTTACTGAGGCTGTTATACGAGCAAGCGACACTATCGAAGACGTATCTAGAAAGGTTCGCATTGCTACAATCCTTGGGACTTTTCAGTCGACTCTCACCGATTTCAAGTACATTCGGAAAGTCTGGCAAAGAAACGCAGAAGAAGAACGGCTCCTTGGGGTTAGCCTCACAGGAATCCTCGACAATGTCTTGTTTGGGCAGCAAGTAAGTGAAACAGCTCTCAAACACCTTAAAGATGTTTGTGTTGAAACTAACAAAGAGTGGTCCACTAAACTTGGCATTCCACAGTCTGCTGCTATTACTACTGTTAAGCCTAGCGGTACAGTTAGTCAGTTGGTTGACTCGGCTAGTGGTATTCATCCTAGACATAGTGATTATTACATTCGCACTGTACGTGCAGATATAAAAGATCCACTTGCTATCTTCCTTAAAGAAAAAGGTGTACCAGTAGAAGTTGATGTAATGAATGAGAGTAACCTTGTCTTCTCATTCCCACAAAAAGCTCCTGAAGGATCAGTCTTACGTAAGCAATGGTCAGCTGTAGAACAGCTTGAACATTACCTTAAGTTCAAACAATACTGGTGTGAACACAATCCCTCTATTACAGTATATGTGCGTGAAGAGGAGTGGATGGAAGTAGGTGCCTGGGTTTACAAGAACTTTGATGATGTAGGGGGGGTCAGTTTCCTACCCTTCAATGATCACTCATATCAACAAGCACCATATCAAGATTGTACAAAAGAAGTCTATGAAGCGGCTAAAGCATCATTCCCAGAAATTAGTTGGGATGAGTTTAATGCATTCGAAGAAGATGACTCTACAATCAATCACCATGAATTAGCTTGTGTAAATGGAGCTTGTGAATATGTGTGAGATATCATTTGACTTTATTCGAGGCCTGGTAGCGGGCTTTGAATACATTGATGACTATGACGAAAATAATAAAATGTACACCATTGTTATCTTCCATCTAATCTTTATTAGAGTAATATTTATGACGGAGAAGTAATGCGTAGAAGTAGACATGACGGTGGCAAAGGCGACAAGCCTATTGCCCCGCAAGACCAAGAGACGTTTGACAACAATTGGGATCAGATCTTTAAAGCTAAAAAGACGGAAGACAGTTATCCTTGTGAAGTCGTACGTGGTACTAATCAACATGAGGAAAAAGAATGATTAATTTAACCCATACAGTACAAGAAGTAGAGTTAATTGTAGGTGCTTTACGTAAGCTTCCTATGGAAGTCTGTGAAGAGCTTGTTAACAAGATTAAAGCTCAAGCTATTCCACAGTTACAGGCACTACAACCGCAACCTGATACAGAGCCTGCAGAACATGTTGTAACTGAACAACAGTCGTAGTACAAATAAAGAAGCCACCCGCAAAGGTGGCTTTTTCTATGGCTTCTGACAACCAATCCTACACTGTTCCTCTACCCATTGCTTCAGGTATTCTAGTTGGATTTCTGTTTCGTTGGCTGCGTTGACAAAGTCTGGAGTGCAGACGGTGCCATAAGCTGGGCTGGGGGTGTTGGGAACACGTAACATTCCGCTGGAACCATCGTGTTGCACCCTGTTAAGAGCAGCGGCATAAGCGTCAACAATATTAGTGGTAACTGTTTGAGCATCTTTCTTTTCCTGTTCTACTTTATCGGTCTGCGCTTGGACTTCGACTGCTATGTGTTGTTTATATGCAACAAGAGCATTATGTTCGTGGTGTCCATACCACAAACTACCACCAGTTACAAGAGCTATAATAGCATAAACATATACGGATATCGGTAGTGGGAACATTACTTGTCCACCAATGACTTATTCGTGAGAATCCGTAGAAGAGCAATAGCCAGTGAAATAACGATCATAAGCTCGTTAAAGCTCACATCGTCTAACATGGCATGTAGGTATTGGGAGTTATCGTTAAGAGCTCCTAGGGCCCCTATAAGCCCGCTAAACCACATTGTCTTGGACTTAAAGGCTCCTTTGACATACGCCTTAATCTTATCCCACATATCCTTCTCCTTCAAAGCATCTCTTCTCTGCCATTCGGCGCTTCAAGATCCCCTCATTATCTCTGCCGTCTACTTCATCCCATTTAGGGAATTCCATAGCAGCAGACTCCATATCACCCTCTTTAAGGTACTTTAACAAAGTAGACTTAAGGAAGTTTGATGTACCTAGGTTGTATGTAAACGACACAAGAGCATCAAACTGTTGCTGATTTACAACAACTCCTGTTGCATTTATACAACGTTCTGCTTCACCAACATCCTCTGTAAGTAGTGTTGTAGCCTGTCCCATAGTAATGGGAGAGCCTGCTACACATCCATCTCCAGGGACTATAAGGTGTCCATAGCCTACTGATAGCTTCCCACCCACATCTGGATAGGGGAATGATCTAAAGCCTTCAAACTCCTTGATCTGTTCAATACCTTGCTGTGATGTCTTCATCTATTATGTTGCCTGTACTTGAGATGTTAAGATACCATTGACAAAAGTCATACTACCATTAGAACCAGTAATAGGGGTTAACTTAGATGTTATTATTGTACCACTATAACCTGTAGGCTTACCAGTAAGATCCGCATAAGCTCCTGTGTGACCTACGGTAGAAATACCTAAGTTAGCTCGTGCTCCTGCTGCAGTACTTGATCCTGTACCACCTTGAATAATAGTCCAAGGTGATCCACCAGTCTGTGCTACTTGAATGTAGTTACCAAGGTTTCTAAACCAATCACGCCAAGAGAACTCTTCACCAATAGGTGTTTGTGGGATTGGGGGGAGCAAATTCTTAGCCATAATTACTCCCAATCACAATCAGTAGCGTAGCCATGTTCATGTAACACGTCCAGTTGTTTCTCTAAACGACAACCAATGTCAGTACGATACATAACACTATTAGGAATCTCAATCTTCTTCTTAATAGTACCATAGCACTTATCACGAGCATCGCTTACAGTAGCACCCTTACCTGATACAGTACAGATGTAATCACCTGCTGTAACAAACATAGGTGTGTTCATCTTAACTTCACCGTCACACATGCTTGGGGCTTTACCCCACATGACTTCAGCACAATGAACATCGTTGACTACGTCCTCTTCTGTCAAGCCAAACAAAGGATAACCAGAGTTATCTTTCTTGCTTATCTTGCAATAAGGATAATCAGGGATAGCAATAACAACGCCACAAGCAATTGCCTTGCTGGTACGTAGTGTGTCCTCACCGTTGATAAGGTCGAGCATCCACTGAGCGGGGTCGCCATTATGCAGTGCTTGTTGAATCTGAAAGAGCGGCCAGCCTGGTCGCATAGTAAACTCAAGAGGCCAAGGAAAGCCATCTTTGTCAATGATACAATTAACATCAATATAACCTGTATATGCTAAGCCATGAAGAAAGTCTTCAAGCGGTTTGAGAACTTGGTCTGCCAAGTAAGATTCGGAGGTATAGCGAACGATAGTACCTTGCTCGCCTGTGGCGACACCAAGATCATCATTCATTAACTTCTTAAATTCCCAGCTCTCACAAAACTGCTTGTTGAAACCACCAGGTCCGAACCAGCCACCTACGCCAAATTCAACACCACCGTGGAACTCTTGGAGGATAAAGTCGCCTTTGTATGCGTTACTCTTCTTCCACTTCTGTAGCATAAAGACCATATCGGCTGCTGATTTAGCAACGTAAGATAGTTCCTTGGCTCCATCACCGATAGGCTTACTAACGTAACGCTTTGGATTATCCATTACGTGTTTAATAGCCTCATCGTAATTCTTGAATACTGTGGATGGGATGGTTGTAATACCAGCCTTCTCCATTACATCTGCACCGTGCATGCGGTCTTGTTCCCAACGATTGGTATCAATAGATGGACCAATGATTGGATAACCTTTATCACGATAACGTTCCAAGCCATGAATGTAAAAGATATTATCTGTACAGAAAATTAGATCTGCCCAGTTCATATACTTCTCCCACTCAGAGACTCTTTCAATGAGTCCACCATCACCGACCATCGAGCGACTGCCATCCTTATTGTGTCTAATAAAACACTTTACTTGATGACCATAGTTCTGGCATCGTAAAGCAAAGTCTAGGCATACACCTGATGCATCGATGATTAGTATCTTCATTCTTTATCCGTATCGTCTTTAATTTTAATACCAAGTTTACGTTGAAAGTTCTTCTTCATACGTTCCCAATTAGGCATTGGTCTATCCTTAACACCTGTAATAGGCATACCCACAAAGGCAGATGCTGACTCACCCGGTGTTCGTCTGGCGTCTACTGCAGAAGATCCAGTAAATGGAACGGCAGTACCCTTAACAAGATTCTTTAATCGCTCTTGTAGTGGGGTGTCTTTACGAATATCGTAAGCTGCTTCAGTAAGTTGTTTAGGCAACCAACCAAGCTTGTTATAAAATGTCTTATCAAAATCTGTTATCCAATGATAGAACTCAGCCGCATGTTTAAATGGACTAAGGAATGTACCATCACCAAGATCAACAGTAAATGGATCTTTATTTTCCCATATATACTTACCAGATAAAGCAACGTTAAGACCATTAGCAAGTGTTAATGATGTGAAAGCAAACCTAGCCATATACTGTCTAGAATAATCACCTTCAGTTAATGGATGTAATAACCCTTGTAATCCAGCTGATAAATCCCAAGTAGCAGGAGCAAAAGCTTTCTCTGGTAACGCATGAGTAACAGCACGAACAGTAGACATCGTCCAATCAGGAGCAAACATAAGAACCTGCAAGCCCATACGTCCTTCAGGACTATAAGCAGCCATCTTAAGCTTCTCTGTCAGTTTACTATTACCTTCCCGTGCAACACTAAACCAATCAAGACCACCAAATGTATTATTAATGTTCTTTGCAATCTCTTTCATGTGAACAGCATCTGGAATGTCTGGATGATTTAATCTAGCCATCTCTAATTTCTTTTGTGCAGCAAGATACTTTAATCCATCATGAGTAATTTCCCATGTCATATGATCAAGTACTTTTTGTACTTTACGAGCTGGTTCAGTTGCCTTATAGATTAGATTGTAGTTCTTACCAGTAACCTTACCAAGAAGACTATCAGCAGCCTTAGCAATAGCATCCATAGCACCAACACCAGAGTCAGATATAATACCGAATGTAACTCCGTTATCAATCTGAAACTTAGCTTCCTCACTTAAAAGACCTGTAGTAGGATCTTTAAGTAAACTCTCACGCTTTAAACCGCCCTTTGTCTTAAGAAAAGACTCAAGACTATGCATTGGTTTATTGCTAAGGAAATTAGCTACGTTCAATGTACCATAGTGAAACAATGAGAATCCCACTGCAACCCGTTTAATGGCTCCTGATAAAGTAGAAGCAGCTTTAAGGATTACACCAGGATCATTGCTACCAATAAGATGCTTTACAGCATCATAGATATCAGGATGAACAGCATAGTTCTCATATATACCAGCACCTTTTACAGGCTTGTAGTTTGGTGGAATCTTTTCACGTCCACCAATTTCCATAAGAACAGGAAGACCACTTACTCGTGTTGTTTTTAAAGCATTTAACTTTCTAGTATCACGAATAGCACGTAAGACAGAATTAGCATATAATCTAAATGACTCAGCTAAATCCTCAGTTGTAAACTTAAGATCATGTTTATCCATAATCTTTTTAAGCTCACCAAAGTCTGTCACAGTACGTGTCTTACTATGCTTTGTGGTTGGGCGCAGCGCTGGATAAGCACTACCAATCTCTTTCATTACCGCTTCTTTTTCAGCAGGAGAAAGATGTTCCATATCAATATGCCGTGCTGCATAGTCCTCAATATATCCCTCAATAACACCAAGGTCTTTAGCTGCTTCCCAAAGTTCTTGTACTTTTGCTTTGTGATATTCGTATAACTCTTTAGCATCTCCAGTAAGTTCACCGGCCCTACCTTCTTGAATTGCACGCCAAACACGCTCACGGCCTTCTTTAGATGGCATAATATCATTAGACATCTTTAAAGCTTTAAAATGGGTATCAAGACCATCTTTAATCTCACCACGAACTAGAACACCTAAAGTATCTTTAAGATCTTCTGCCCATTTAGCATATTTAGTAGGCTCTTCTTTCACAACACCAGGAAGTTTCTCTAAACCTAAAGATTTAGGTGCCTGTAGTTTACGTCCTTTAATATCAGTAACCAACTCAGGAAGATCAAATGCTTTACTAATCTTTTGCATGTGAGCATCAGTAGCGGCATCAACAAGCTCTTCACGAACTTGCTCCTCAGTACGTACTTTCTTTTCCTTTATTTGGAAACGAGGATCACCAGAATCACGTAAGTCACCACTATGCAATCCCTCATCAGGAAAATCTAGCTTCTTACCTTTTGCTACTTGACCAGTTTCTTGAGCCCTAGTAAGGGCATCTTTACGTTCAAGGAAGTTACCATCAGCATCAATGAATCCTTGTTCATGTGTGTCTTTAGTTTCAGCTTTACGGGCTTCATCATGCTTAGGACCCATGCGTTCAACAACGCCAGTCTTTTTATCACGAATAGCTGTCTCAGTTAAAGCTGCTGGTTGTCCAACCTTAACAGGTTTACCATCTTCACCAAAGACCTCTACAGACGCTTTCTTTTCAGCTTGTGCATACTGCTCTTCTTTACGAGCACGATATTCGTTTACATATTCCGGAGTAGGTTTGCCTTCAGTAAGAACTTCATGAGCCTTACCCATTACTTTAGGAGTAAGAATAGCTACAATGTTATCCATAGCAAACTGTGTAGCAGCTGGAGCAATACCAATCTTAGCTCCTTGTTCTTGTAAAGCTTCTTGACCTGCTTGGTATAGTTTAGATACAGGATCAAATGCATGACCAATCATTGTTGGGTCAGCACCCATAGCTGTAGCAGCTCGACCAGCTAAACCAGTAAGAGCATCCATATGAAACTCTTTGGTATACTTGTCAGCAAACTCTTCAGCCTTTTTAAGGGACTTTTCACTACCAGCTTTGTCAACACCAGTCAAAGTTTCTTTAACAATACCAGCGCCTGTTAAAGCGGTTCTAGAGGCCCACTCAGGCAAACCAGTAGCTAGGTCTACCACAGAGGCTACAGTGCCCGCTACAGCGCTTATAGGATGCTTCTTAAGCCTATCCCAGCTGTAGTGTCCTTGAGCATCAGCAATACCCTCATCACGCCACTCTTTAGGAGTGACTGGATCACCAGCAAGCTTACCAAAGAAAGTACGTTCTTGACCATATGGTTGAACGACTTTCTTATCCAGCATGTCTTGACCAACATTCATACCATCAACACTTATCGAAGCCACAAAGCGTCCGTATGGATCACCCTTTAAGCCTGACAACGAGATCTTCTTACCGCCAATGCGATTAGATAATTCTTTAGTTGCTTCATCACCACCAGCTTGAGCACCACGTTTATCGTGTGATATTTCAGGAGCATCAATCTCAGCGATACGAATAGACTTAATTCGACCTGAAGGAAGACGTACCTTAGCAGTGTCACCATCAAGCACTTCAAGCACCTCAGCCTGAATACCACCTACTTTAGCTTTAACTGGACCAGAGAATGTTGATTTAGATTCTGTAGATGTTTCTGTAGAAGGTCCTGTAAAGGTACCAGTTGATGCTGCAGTTACTTGTGCAGGTCCTTCAAACGTTGCCATGTGACTTCCTTTTATAGTTCAGATTCTAATACTTCTTTACCAGTTTTTGGATCAACAAACTTAAGCTGTGTACCAGACATACCAGAAAGGACTAAACCTTGTTTCTGTGCTTTAGCAACTGCAGCTTCAGTCTTTTCTTTCCCTTTAGCAGCAATAGCCTTTTGTTTAGCTTGTTCTGCTTTACGATCTTGCCTGATATTATAATCGTTACGAATTGCATTACGTTCTTGAACACCAGCAGCTTTAGATAAATCTTCAGCCAACTGTTCTTCATCCGTTAATTCTTTTTTAGCTTCTGGTTTAGGTTGTTCTTTAGGTTCAGCTTTTGCAGGGCCTTTAGCACCACCTAAAATCTTATCAGCTGCACCTGGACCATAGTGACTATCAAACTCTTCTTTCTGACCCTTAGTTAATTTACCTTCTTTATTAAGAGATATTAACTTATTCTTGTCAACATCAGTAACAGAAGCTACATCAGGTTTAGTTGGAGCAGCTTCAGGTTTTCTTAAACTGGCAGTGTCTTCTTCATAATCAAGTTCAGCTTGTGCTATAAGTTCATCTTTTGCTTTTTTATCAAACTTCTTAGGATCAAGGTTACGTATTCTACGCTTCTCAGCAGTAAGTGTATCTTGTGCTTTTTCAAGTCGACCCTGTGTATGTTCCTCAACCTTCTCTGCTTTCTTTTCAGCAGGAGTAAGTTTACCAGAAGCATTAATAGCTTGAATACGATTTTGATCAGCCCAATGGTTTACCTCAGCTTCATCATGTGTTTTTTTTCGTTGTTCCTCAAGAACTTTCATCTCGACCTGTGTACGCTCTTTACCAGTCATACTTTGTTTTAACATAAGTTCTTTAAACTGTTTTGGGTCTTTTTGAGCCAAAGTCATAAGTTGCATCTGTTGGTCTAGCGGAAGTTCACTATGTTTAATAGAATCTATAAACTCTTCTGGAGTGTTTAACCCCTGGATATGTTGTTCAAAACGCTCGAGTTGTGCACTCTGAACTTTCATTTCATCAAGTTTAAGTTTAAGAGCATCACCTTTGTATTCATTGGCTTGCTTAAGCAACTTATCAGCAACCCTAACTTGTCCAGACTGCATAGCAATCTGACCTGCTTTAGAGTATGTTGTAAACAAGTCAGCTTTACCAGACTCGTCTTTAGGTGTTTCTTGCATTGCCTGTTGTAGGTCTTTAGAGGCAGCAACACTATCCCCAAACTCTTGCCCTGCTTTTTGTGCATCTGTAAACGCACTAAATATTCCTGGCATAATTAGTCCTTATTAATCGCTAACAATATTCATAGGATTCATGCCAGCAGAATAACTGTTGCCTGAAAAGTCTTGAGTGTTCCAATTAGACATTTGTTGGTTTGCTTGTGCATATTGACTACTACCACTACCACCAAACAAATTAGAAGCTTGTCCTGATAAATATCCACCAAGACCTAACAAAGTAGCACTTTGGTTTTGTAACATATTGTTACTTGCAATAGCAGATTGATTCTGAACACTAGCTGCACTGCTAGGTGTCTGTGAAGTAGCACCAGACAAAGAACCAAGGTTACCAAGCATCTGTTGATAGTAAGCACCAAATGTATTCTGACCCATACTCTGAAGAGCATTAGCTTGAGCACCTGATTGGAGTGTACCACTAGCTGCTCCAGCAGCTTGCTGAGCTGCTTGTCCTTGTTGCAGTTGTTGTTGATAACCAGCTGAACTTAATGCACTGCTTGGGTTATTAACTAAATTCATTAACTGATTGGCCGCTTGATCACGACCACCCATTGCTCCATAGGGATCAATCTGTCCTTGAGTTGCAGTACCACCACCACCAGCACCGCCACCACCAAAAGCACCCATTGAATTTGCTACACCTAATACCGCCGCTCCGGCACTTACCCATGCTGCTGGCATAATTATTCTTCCTTTATATTCTTGAAGGCTTCACATCGATCCATGTTGAATGTGCGAACACTAAAAGTTGCAATCAACACGTCTTCATTAGAGTCGTTATAAACCCAATGGTTTGTATCATTCTCAAAGTTCCATAAATCCCCAATACAGGGAATAAGGTTTCCACTACGTTCCCAACCAAACACAGCACCAGGCTGTGTCTTTAAAATGACCATATACTTATTATAATAAGTACTGTGCCAAGACCAATCACTGTGGGGGTATACCTTTTTACCTGCAGGGATTTTAATAACGTAACTACCACCTAACTGTATAGCACCTAAGTGTCTACAGACAGCTTCTGCCATATCAACAGCTGCTGGTAGCTTTAAAGACTCTGGGTACCATTCAGAGATGGCTGGTTGCATAATACTTTCTCTACCTTCTTCAGTATCATATGCACCTAGCTTATCGTAGTTCTGATGACGTACCCATATATCTTGAGACTCTCTATGTGGGGATAGTTCTCCATTGTAACGAGGTACTTTACGGAAATCCCGGCTCTCTTCCCACAACTCAGGATGAGCATTTAGTTGAGCCATATACGGTAAGACATCAAACCCATACCCAACTAATCTAAAATCTTTTTTAGGAACTAATCGTCCATTGTTAAAATCAAAGTTCATTAGGTTTTTCAATTAAGATATTGTCAATTTTAGTAAGGTCAGTCTCATCAGTTGCATGGATACAAAACCAAACAGTATCTTCAAGAGCTTCAATAGCATGATTAATACCTGCTTTAATCTCTAAACATGCTGGAGCAGTATAGTGTTGTTCAGTAGTGTCTGTTCGAACAATGACTGATCCTTTTGCAAGAATACTTAAATGACTAAATGTATGTGCATGTTGTCCAACAAAATACCCTTTTGGAACAAACATTTGTTTTGCATATAGACCATCGGAAAAGTTATGAATAGTTCCAAGATCAATCTCAAAAGAACCTTCCATCTTTTTGTGTAGTTCACTAATTACATTCATATATTACCCCTGTGCTGGTTGTCCTACATTCTCTAACTCGCCAACATCAAAGTCACACTCAGCAGCTTCAAGTCGGATTGGTTGATTGTCAGTACATAAGAACTCCCAAGCCCTTCGTCGGTCTGCACCAACTTGGTATATCTGAGGACGTCCATTATTTAAGTTTACTTGTCTGTAGCTTGACCATGTTTTATAATCATCGCCAGTATGTCTTATATTCATTGTAGCCGGAATCTTATCACCTACAATCTCAATGCGATGATAAAACTTACGCTTAGTAGTTCCACTATCCATGATAGGGGTTACTGTTCTGTAGTAGATTGGAGCACCATTATCATTGTAATATGTGTCAGACATTGTGTACAGCGTACCATTGTCATCATCTAACAAAAAGTATGTTTCACCAACACCAGCAAAGTAACTAGGTCGGAAATACTGTTCTGCATATATGCCGTTAACTCCGGAATCACTATCACCAACAGCATACATAGTCCACTGGTACCATTGCTTTTCATTTAGATCATACACCAGTGTTTGGTTTAAATCTGCTAATGTAAGAATGTAAAAGGTATGACCATTAATACGTAATGGATAAGCAATCACATCATCGAACGTACTATTGTTTAGAATACGATCAATGAATGGTGTTGATATCTTTGATGGTGATACACCCATGATAGAGTATACTGATGGGCCCTGTTCTTTAGCAGTACCAATCCAGACTGTTGTTTGTTCAAACGAACAGATAGAATCTCCGCTAGCACATCCTAATTCAATGTGATACGGTGTTGCAATTGCAAGTGGAGAGCCTGGATATGAACCAGCATCATAGTAGAAGTCTGTTGACCACTGACCAAAAGCTAATACATAGTTAAGATGTTTAACAATACCAACTAACCCATCTGGTTCTGCTTCTGCTGTAATAAAATTAAGAGCATTCCATACTGTAGGGTTATTAGGATCAGATGTATATATCTCACCATTAGTACCACCAATAACAGTATAGGTATCTAAATAAACAGCACCTGTAGCATAAGGACCTGCTGGGAATCCGTTTAACAACGCTGATGCAGTTGCATTAACCCCAGGACCACCATCAGTGATAGTGACCACTAACGTATCGCTAGAAGTATAACCACTGCCTGGATCAGTAATTGTAATACCAGTAACTACACCACCAGTAAACTGTACAGTTCCAGTAGCTGTTGTTCCACCACCACTAGGTGCTGAAAAGGAAACAGCAGGGGCAGTGTATCCACTACCACCTGTAATAATCGTTACAACGGTAATACCATCATCAACGACCTTAGCAAAGACGCCTGTAGCTGGATTGTATGTGTAACCATTTACTTGATTCTGTACAAACAAGTATGTGTTGTTAAGTGTGCTATTAAAATAACACTGTTGTACTATACCACCTATAGTACCAGTCATAGTACCAATAGTAGTTACAGCATAAGTTGTAGGATTAATCTTATATAGAACGTTATTCACCGCAGCAAATAACGAACCATTAAAGTTATATAATCCTTGTCCCTGTGCATTGGCAAGTGTTGCACCGGTATCTTTTATACCTGGGCGTTTAATAAACTCTCGCTTCTGTCCAACAGTCTCAAAGTAACCATTGACACACTTAGAATCCTTTGCCAAGGTACCATCACGAGTCTCTATTGGTTGTGCTAAAGGTAGTCTTGCAATTGGCATAGTATCCTATTATGGTAGGTTGTTAGAAGAAGGTCTACCCATTCTCATGTCAGGCTGGAAGAATGTAGAGTACGACTCAACATCCCATGCTTCTAGTTCTTCTTTGTAAATCTTAGCACGCAAAGCAATCTCTTGACGATGATTACCAGGCACACTGTATTCGATAGCTAGCTGATCAGCAAGGTTCCAGACAAGGACGTTCATCCATTCAGTCGGGAAGTCCGGGATAGCTTGTGCTGTCATAATGTCAGCCATCGGTTGTTGCACAATAAAGTGTAACTGTTGATTAGACTGTGTATATGAATCGGGTGTAACATACAGGTATACATTACTTGTGGTATTACGCACATCCATATATAAGGAGTTAGGTGTTCCAGTACTAAACTTTGAACCTAACATATTGTATTCTTGTTTGCTTAGCAACTGAATCTGTACATCATCCGTAGATGGTGTTACAGTTACATTACGTAACCAAGCTTGTATTACTTTAAGTGGTTTATCTGTATTTAGATCTACCGTACCGGTACTAGCTGGGCCAATAACATATTCAGTCTGTCCAGCAACAAGGGGTAATACTAACTCATTAACTTTCCATAACTTTAAACCAGATGTTGCCATCTGTTTAATAAATAGGTTAAGAGCTAGTGATGCATTAGCTATAGTAGCTGCATCAGGAGTGTCACCAAGTTCCAATACACCAAGCTTGCGTAATGCTAACTGGATAATCTGATCACGGCTTACTGTAAAGGTTGTAGACATCTAGCCTCCAAATAATAGTTTAATTGCACGGTCAAGTCCAAGGGACTGTGTTATTACAACAGCAAGCGCACCAATGGCAATATATTTAATCTGTGCTAGATTCTTTTCTATACTGGCCATGGCTTTAGATAGATCATTAGCGGACTTACGAAGCTCTTTAATATCATCTTCATGGTTGTCTGTTTTAATCTCCAGGCGTACTACACGATTTTCAAGAGCTTCTGCATTCATAATTATTTAATATTTTCTTTTAGTTACAAAACACAATGGCATCTTAAGCGGTTTCAATTTTATTAATTATTGCAGTAGAAGTATCTCGGTCAAAAACCAAAACCCCATTGCAACATAGGTTCCAATCAACACCACTAGAATCAATCTCACTAAATGATGGTACGTTTAATTTAAAGTGCTTTACTAAGTATTCTTTGTCGCCTTCAAATATACGCCAAACATGGTCAACAGTTCCACGACCTTCTTGACCACGACTTTTGTTAAACCGAATGCGGTATTTGTTCATCAAATAACCTCTACTTGTGGTTTTTCACAGCATTGATTTTGTTGTGTTTGCGCTACTGCAATATTAAAATGAATAAATCTTAATGGTTTTTTAGATTCATTTTTTGTAAAAGAATGTGGCAACCAAGAGTTGGTAAACATTAACTGACCTTCTTTTGGCACAAAATTAATCATATTACTTGCATGAGTAACATCTTCTATATTTCTTTCCGGTAAGTTTGTTATTACCTTGGCATCATTTGGATGATGAAAAATAACCCTGCTTGAATCTTTTGGAACATCCAAAAAATAAAAACCTGAAATTACTGCGCCATTCCCATGAATATGTTTTTCCATTAAAGACATTTTATGGTGTTCTTGAGTCCACATTTCAGTAAAATAAGTTGTAAATCCATCCATTGCATAACCTTGACTATCCAAAATATCCCACGCCATCTGAGCTACAAGATTAGAAAATTCTTGCATTTCCGGGTCATAATTAATTGATTCCGTCATATAGACTGGATAAATTGGATTTAAATTGCATTGCTCTTTTCTTCTATCAATAAACTTTTTTGATGTTTTTCTAGCTACATCTAAAAATTCTGGTTTTTCTGTAATAAATAATGGGCAAGAAAAAAGAGATACTGCTTCCAATTGTGGTTTAGTTTCCATTATGCTTGTGGTTTCCATTCTGTTTTAGTTGTATAACTATTCATGTAAGTAAATACTAAATACTCTTGTTGGATTTGAGCAAGCAATGCTTTTGCGGAATCAAGTCCAATAGCTTCTTCATAAAGCCCATCAGTAGGGTCTAATACAAAATATTGACCATCTGTATTTGGCTCTTGTGTATTTAAATCCACCACAGTCCATATTACCCCGTTTTCAACAATGGTCTGTAAATTAACAGTAAACAAATTAGCTTGTTGCGTTAACCATGTTTGTTGATAACTTGCTAAAAGATGATCAGCTAAAGTTTGATCACCGATAACGCATTGGTCTAATGGTGGCGCTTGTTCATGTGTTTGTTCACTAGTAGGTCTAGCATCAATAGTTTGTTGTGAATCACAAACATATTCAGATTTTGATTGGCTTGCATTAGGTATAATATAAATTAACATCAGCTAATACTCCCGTATCTTGTTCCTGTTCCTGTCCAAGTAATGTATGTACCAGCACCACAAGTGGCTTTTCCGCCACCGCCGCCGCTACCGCCACTACCACTCGAAGCCGATCCATTGCCATTAGCTCCGCTTGAACCTGCTGAACCCCAAGAACCGCCTGAACCACCAGCACCCGAAAAAACACAAGCACCGCAGCAATAGGTGTCATGTCCTCTACCACCGCTACCGCCGCCGCCAGCACTAGCATATGTTCCGCTACCACCAGCAGAAGCGCCGTTAGTAGAGCCACTACCAACGCTACCACCACTAGAATTTGCGGCATTACTACTTCTTCCGCCACCACCGCCGCCGCCAGCAGAATTTCCTGACATGAACCCACCACCGCCACCACCACCACCTCCGCCGCCACCGCCGCCAGCAATAGTTCCAGTATTATTAAATGTTACTGCGGACAATACTTTTAAAGCAATACCACCACCACTGCCGCTGCTGCCGTTGGTAGGATAGCAACTGCCTCCGCGTGCACCACCGCCGCCCATACCTGCAATAGTTCCATTATTTGTTACAGTAACGCCTCCAGGAAAACTACCTTGAATAGTCATGGCATTAGCGCCTGTGCTATTAGAAGAAATAATAACGCCACTATTAATATTTACTACTAATTTAGATGATCCATTCCATCCAGCGGAAATTGCACCAGCTCGCATACAGAAGTTTGTTTGATTAGAAGAAACTGTATAAGTATATTGGTTTGATTTTCCATAGAAATTAGTTGGCATAATAATTGTACCGCTAGGAACGCCAGCTAAAGTTCTAACAGCTGTACAATTTAAACTAATTTGAGTTGTACCATTTCCACCATTTTCAATTTCAATAGATTGACCTGCAGTAGTGCCAGCAAGGCTAATAGGTCCAGAAGAATTCATTGTCATTATGGGGTTCCATATGCTGTTACGTTTGCAAGAGCTATAAAGTTGCCAGAAGAATCCATTGAAGCAATTTGTGTTGTTCCATAATAAAAATACAATTTACCACTAACTTCTTTAATACTAAAATTTGTAGTTTGTAATAGTGGTGTACTTGTTGCCGTTGTTGCAGTAGCAGCATTACCACTTGTATTAGAAGTAATTGTACTAGGTAAAGAAACTATTGGATTACCAGTCGAGCTCGAAACGTTTACGTTTGTGCTACCTGTTAATGAGTTGACATGGGTGTTAACATATGTCTCAGTATTAACATCGTTAAGCCATGAAGATAGGATGGTTGTTACGCCATCAACAAAGGTTGTACTACTCATAATATAATCCTTATAGGTTGCCGCATAGCAGCTTTAGTTATAGTCATTAGCATTGGCAGTTGGATCAAATGCCGGAGATATAAAGCCTGCTATAGCACACCCAGCCTGACCCCAACCTGCGTAAGCGGACATACTGTTTGGAGTACATACAGGTACAAATTGATCAGACTGTTCCGGTCTTGTATATGGTGGTGCTTGGTAATCTGCTACACCCCGTACAAAGTCTTGTGGTTGTCTTGGTTCCCAATCATCTTCACAGACTAGGAAACCATCCCAGCGTTGGCGTAGTTGTGTATTTTTATACACCCTACCACAAGCCTCACAAACACACTTCCAAAGACCTCTGGTATAATTGGCTTGATAGCTCATAGGTTACACCAGATTAGAAGCGTATACAGGAAGATCACCAACTACTGAATACACATTACCATAGGATGTTGTAGCAACCATTTCAAGACGGTATGTTACTTCACTAACACCATTATAAATTCTTTGAGATACTTTTGAGCCAGTAATAGCTGGAGTACCTAAAAGAATATTAGTTGGATTAGAATCAGTTCCGTTCATAACAATGACGTTACATGTAGCAGAACTAATTGTCTCTGCAGGACCAAGGACCTGGCTGTAATCAAATGAAAACAGTTCATTCTCATCTGTGATTTTATATGTAAAGCTATTAGCCATTGTTATCGCCTTTATTAGCAAATATAGTTCGTACTTTTACAAGTACCATTGTACGCATACGTTCATAAGCATAGTAAGTCTTACTAGCTACTGCACCAAAGATTGGTATTACACCAACCATTAAAGTAACAAACATATATACTGGAGCTGCTATCATTGTTCTAAATAGCGTTAACAGTTTACGAATGCTTGGAGTTACAGTGCTAGCAACACTAAACAGTTTGGGATAAAATCGTTTAAAACTTGCTGTTGTTGTAACTGTAACTGTAAGTAGTCTACCTGCAATATATTTAGCAACCAGTGTTATATTATTAGGACTACCTGCAATAGCTATACCAGCTACAGCAATACCAGCAAGACATCCATTCTTAGTCATACTAACTATTGCTAGTAATGTTTTAAAGAATGTATTGCGTACATTTATTGTATTCCCGACTACTGTATTAACTGTTTTAAAGAAAGTACGGAATAGTAAAGCCGTTATATTAGTTATTATAGATATTGTTTTACTAATACCTCGTTTAATAGATATTGTATTACTTACAGCAATTGACATTCCAACAAGATGGAACGCTAGTGATGTTAATACAATAATCATTGTATCATGTATAGTACTAAAGATCTTAGCAATTGCTTTAGTTACTGAAATTACATTTGATACTACAACTGATAATGTTTGATGTACAATACGTTGCGTTAATAAACTTATGGTATTTAAAACAGTTACTGTTAATGTTTTAAAATATGTTGTTACTTTATTTAATGTACTTGTTACTGTAGTGTTAATAGATTTAGTAACACTAATAACTTTAACTATTGCTAAAGTAATAGCAGTAGTAATTGCTAGTATTTTATTAATAGCTCGATTTGAAATATTAGACGCAACCGTTGTTACATAACTGACAGTCTGTAAATATGTTAAAGCTACTTGACGTAATGATGATAATGGTGTTGATGAAATTGGTTCATTACCAAACATAATTAAGCTCCTGTTCTAGGATACTTTAATTCCTCTAATACTTTAATTCTTTCATGCAATTCTGCAATAGATGCAAAAGCTAAAGCACTTAATTTAGCGTAGTCTACTGCTAAACTACCATCCTCACGAGTACGTACTGCTTGTGGAAATACAGCTTTAACATCTTGGGCAATAACACCAAAGTCTTGCTTGTTAACAAAGTAGCCATCTTCGCCACCTTTAGAGGCAATATATTCCTCTGTCCAGTCAAAGTATTTACCACCAATAGAAACTACTTTATCAGTAGCTTTATCAATGATTTGAATATTTTCTTTCCACTTACGGTCTGAAGAATAAAACGCAGTTACGTTATTAGTAGCACGTATTTCACCTCCAGTTCCTGAACCTGCAGTACCAACACCTAAAGAGTTAAACTGTACGTTAGAAGTAGTAGCAACGGCCTGACCAATAGAAAATGTAACAGCGCCAGTAGAACCAGACACAGAAACACCAGTACCAGCTACTGCGGATGTAACGGCTGTTGATAATTTACTGTTAAAAGTATTCCAGTCAGTGCTAGTTAAATAACCGCTTACTGAAGTGGTTGCTGCAGCCATGCTAATAGCAGGAGTAGCACCACCGCTGGATACAACAGGAGCAGTTCCTGTTACAGAAGTAACACCTACAGACACATCACCAGAACCTAGTAAACTTGTACTATTAACAGTTTTAATGTTTGTACCGCTAACTAAAGCAGCTTGTTTTCCGTTAAATGTGTTCCAGTCTGTGCTAGTTAAATAACCATTTACAGAAGTTGTAGCAGCAGCCATAGAAATAGCTGGTGTTGCGCCACCGCTTGATACAACAGGAGCAGTACCAGTAACGCTGGTGACTGTACCTTGCGGGTTTGACGCAGTAGTAATACTTGTTACACGACCAAATGTATCAACCGTCACCACAGGGATTAAAGTGCTTGAGCCTGTTGTGCCTGCTGTAGCTATGCCACTTGCTAAATCAATTACAGGGGTTGTGCCACCTGTGCTTGTTATACGACCAGTAGTGCCGCTTACAGAAGTAACTGTACCTGTAGTAGGTGTTGTCCAAGTAGGGGATGCAGAACTACCAGCACTTGTTAATACTTGACCTGAAGTACCAAAGCCAGTTGTCCCGCTAAGGGCAGGAGTAGTGCCTAAGTTTGTAGATAAGCCAATAGCACCAGTTGCATTAATTACGTGGGCAGATTGACCAGCAGTACCCCAAGCCATGTAGTATTTAAAACCATTACCTGAACCGACAGTTATATCACCATCGTGCCCTGAGAAATAAACACCATTGTTAATGCTAAAGAAATCAGACGGTGTAGAAGCACTGAATACAGAAGAGTTCATACCAAACTCACCATAGTAGGTAGAGTCTGTTCCTAAGTTATTACTTAAGACATAGTTTGTAGAAGCTCCTGCAGTAGCACTAGAGTTTTGTAAGATAGTTTGTAAATAACTACCTGACACAGCAGCACCTGCTGCATAGTTTGTAGTAGCACCGTTAAAAGTTAATACAGGAGTTACATTTGATGTTGAACTCGTTTGTAATACTGGTACGGTAACAAGACCTAATGAATCTTGTAGTGCTGCTTTTTTGGCGGGATAATCACACCAGACGTTCTTAGTTCCCGCTGGGAAACTAACAACTGAATTTGAGTTAGAAGACGACAGGATCGTAGTCCTTGTGAGAATAAGACCTGTCGCATCTAATGTTCCGAAACCTACTTCCCAGTTACTACCAGACTGATCTGCAATAACGTAGTAGGTGGTATTACTGGCCCCTATTCCAGCCGAGAATGATTGATAACCAGTTGCTGCACCAAGCAATGTTGCTGTGCCTGTTCCTACAACAATGGTGGTTTCCTGTACACGATCAGCTATTACAAAAGCCATATATTACCTCTTATATTAATAATTAACTAAACTGGCATTTAAATGTAAACTGAATACTGTCACCACTGTTTAAAGCAATACCAGTAAAGTCACCTTTGATAAATAAATTACCAGATGTTGAAGCATCAAAGATACCAGCATTGGTAATAGTCTCACCAGTGGCAGCAGTTTGAGTTCCTACAACTTGGAATGTATCATTCGTAATTGTAGTAGTTTGTTGTGAAGTAGTTCCACTTACTCGTGGTGTTACTTCTGTAAATAACGTTGTGTCAGTTGCGCCTGTTGTACCAGCACCGGTTCCCCAAGCAACGTAGCTTGGAGTGGTACCTGCACCGTTAATGCGGTTGGTAACGATTGCGTGACCTGAGTTCGTTAAGAGTGTAGCCATTTTTTAATTCTCCAAATAAAACGTTTGATTGGATTCTTGTGCCAATAATCTATAACGCCTAATTCAACTACAGTACCATCCGCACGGATAACCGTAGCGGATAGGTGTAGTTCTTTAGCGTTGCTATTTGCAACCTGCATTACTGAACGCCTTGTTTAACCAGTTCAAGTACTACGGAGAACACCAAAGGTGTTGTTCCTAATGTAGTATTATATCCAGTAGTTGTTAAGGCAATACGACCAGTAGGACTAGGTGCATTGTTTTGTAAACCACCAAAGTTCCAGAAGCTCATCTTACCTCGACCAGCTACAGGGATAATATCTACTTGAGTACTACCATCCCAAAGCAATCTAACTTCTAGTGGATCAGAAATAGAATAATCAAGATGATCAATTCTAAATCCTGTAGGAATCAAAGCATAGTTAATTGGATCAACAATAATAATACTACCAGCTACTAATGAGAAAGTTAATGAACTACCAGTTGCTGTAGCAGCTACGTTCATTGTTATTTGTGTTGTACTGTTTACAACAGCAACATAAGCATTTGCAGGTATTCCAGTACCTGTAACACCCTGACCAACAGTTGGTGTTAAACCACCAGCGGTGAATGTAATAACTTTAGAGTTAATAGTAGTAGCACCAGATGAAGCAGTGCCTAATGTGCCAGAAGCAGCTACGTTAGATGTATCTAATACTCCAGTAACTTTAACGACGGCATTTCGATTGCCATCCATAATAATTTGAGTGTTAACGACGTTAGCCATGTTAACCTCCTAATTAGTAAGTTGCTGAGAATAGAATAGAAACTTGCCAAACACCTGAAGTTGCGCTAACAATAGCGTATACAGAAGAGTCAGTAGTTGTTACAGTGCCGAGGGCAGTGCTATCTACATCATTAACAAAGTTTGCATAACCACTTGCTAAGCTATATGCGTTAACATATTCTGTAGCAGTAGCTGTGCTACCCAACGATAACGTTGCGGAAGCAATTGGTGCACCATTGACAATGAAACCAAGGATGCGGGAATTTTTAGGAATCTTAGCAATCTCTGTGTAACCAGACATTGTAGAATCTACTTGAACAGTTTTAACTAGTCCTAGTTTTGTATCACGAAATAAAGAGGCCATTATAAATCCTTTTAATTAATATTGTGGGGTGAAACTAGAAGAGGGGGCTTTTGACCCCCTCATCTTAATTACTTACTATTACGGACCGTTAGAGCCGAAGATAGCACGTGGATCGGTCCAGCCGAATGAATAACGCTCGTAACCTTTTGCCTTAGCATTCATGGTATCGAAATCATTATCTTGATCGAACTGTACACCAACACGCTCATAATACTTCATACCATCACGTACGTTAGTACGGATGAACCAAGCATGAGGAGATGTGAAGTAATGGTTAACAACTGCACCACCTGGGAATACATTGTTAGCACGCAAGATGTTTAAATCGTTGTTGCCGTTGGTAGGTTGGTTAGTTGATTTAAGGATACGTCCAGCATTGTAGATCTCTTGACGAGCAATGTGTAATGATTTAGGCATTACATTGATCAAGAGGCCACGGTCATCCTGGAAGCCCATCAAAGCGATTGTTGCATCTTCCAAAGAAGCTTCGGAGAGGTCAGCATCAACTGTTAACTTGTTAGCGAATGTACCGCCAGAAGTATTAGGATGTGCTGTGGAGCAAAGAGCTACGCCATCACCACCAGCATACTGTAGGTTGGTACCTGTAGTAAATGCACGGTTGTAAATGTTAGCAGCAACGTTTTCTTTCGTTTGACGGAAAGACATTGCTAATGCACCAGAACGCTTCTTAGAGACTTGCTCATACAAATTGTCATCCAACTCTTCTTTAGTTACGATGTAACCAAGAGCGTATGCAATGTGTGTGTATCGAGTTGTGAAACCTTGAATCTCTGAATCGTAGGTAGTACCAGCGCCTTCAGCTTTTTGTGGAACGAGTCCAAAGCCAGTTAACTGAACATCTTCTTCGTAGTTTTGATGTGATGATTCTTTATCAAAGAGTGAAGAATATTCTTCTGGATGCTCTTCGTAGACTTGGCCCCACCAAGCTTTAATACCAGGCCATAGGGCCTTAGGATGGGTACCGGTTGTGATTACGCCTGCCATGTTTTTATTCCTTTGTTATCTAGTTATTAAGCAGTGCCTTGGGCTTGCTTATATTGATGACGATTAAAGATAACTTGTACATTATCATAGGCGCCAACTGAGTTATCAGGACGTTGCGATACGCCGATAATTGTCAATGGTAATGCCAATGAACCTGAAGTACCTTGAGCTTTAATAGATGAAGCAACTAGAATTGTGCTTGACAAAGGACTAGACTGGGACAGTGTAGAAGTTTGATCGGCAGTAATAGTCATACCAGCGTTTGAACCAACGTTAGCAGCAGCAACACCAGTAGCATCTGTTTCAATTTCATAGATGATATTAGGATCAGTTGCAACTACAGCATAACGTAAACCGGCACTTAAGCCGAGATAGAGTTGTGCTAGGTTAAGGTTAGTGCCTTGAAGGGATACACCAGAATCCGCTACACGGAAACCAACGATAACTCCAACAGGAATATCAGTAGAAGCTGCTTTGTTTACATATGCAACACCATACGCATCAGAACCACCAGCGAGCTTTACAACATCACCAATGGCGTATGTGTTAGAAGCATCAGTAGCGATAGCGAACGTTTGGCCTTGCTGATTCCAAGCTCCACCGATAATAGTACCGATTGGGCTTAGACCACGAGGGGCGTTTGTATTTGCCATTTAAAGTCTTTCAATAAGATTAGTATTAATATTTAATGCCTGCATTATAGAATCCAGTGGTATCAACTCCTGAACCACCTTTACCTCTACGAATGGAAGCATCTGTTTTGTCATTGCGTGATTGGATATCAGCTTGATCTTCGTCCCACCATTCTTCTTTAATCTTTAACAAGATCTGTTTGACTGGTTGACCCATATCATTCTTACTACCAATAACACTTACTCTATCTCCAAGATCGACGTTTGTATTTGTAACGTTCGATGCAGCATATCCTACCTCTGAGGGAGAGACAAATTCCCAGCCAGCGTCAAGAGCCGCTTGAATGCGACCCGGCTCATCATTAAAGAAGTACAAGTGATATCCTGTAATAAGATTTCCTACTTGCAACTTACCACGTGTCCCGTTAAACGCCCCACGATTGCGACGTACCGGTTTCTCATTAGACACAGTGGGTGTCTTGACTTCTTCTTGTTGTTCCTTAACAGTGGTTGTATTTGGATTAATAAACTCACCGACTGCTAGTTTTTTATCTGTTGCCATGATTGTCTTTCTCTCTTGTTTATTCTGACCAGTCGTATTCAGCGACATAGGCTTCTTTACTCTTAATTAAACCCTGCTTAAGAAAGCGGTCGCAAGCGGCCTTAGCTTCTGTAGGTAGGTTCTCATATGATTTCTTAGCAGAGCTAGGGCGACCAGAGGTTGTCGTAGCAGCAGATCCATCCATAGGATTAGATCGTTTCTTTTTACCAAAGCGTTCTGGGAACGTGGTAGCTAATTCTTCATCTAACTTGTCTAGGAATGCCTTACCTTTAAGGGTAGGGAACTCTTCGGTAATAGACTTACCAATTGTATTTGTGATGTCTGTAATTCGTTTGTCTTGACCAAACCAATCATTACGATCTAACCACGCTTGTAGATTCTCATCTGGCTGTGGTGGTGACTGTACTGCTGGTGTTGGTTCACGAGTAGCTTCGGCACGGGCCTCAACTACATCCTGTTTAATCAAGTCCATGGCATCATCAATCTCAACAACACGATCGCCATCTCCACTGGAGACTGCATCACGCTTTGCTTGTTTCAATTGAACTAACTGACCTTCCAGTTCTTTTGCCTTACGTTCATACTGTTCCTTTTGGAACTTCTGGAACTCACGTGCAGTAGATCTTGCTTCTTCAGCAATACTACGTGCCTCTTTAAGTTCCTTGAGCAGCTTCTCGTTGTTCTTCCTAAGGATAGGCATAATCTCTTTGCCACGACGGACAAAGGTTTCAGCATCTACCCAATCAGATTCATTACCACGATAGTCTTCTTTTGCAACCCAACCCTGTGCGCCAGCTTCAGCAGCATAGTCAGGTGTGTTGGAAGTCTGTTGTGGTTCAACGTTGCTAGGCTCTTGTTGATTGTCAATTACATCATCACTCATCTTATTCCCTTACTTAAATGTGGATCAACTAAGTCCATGTCTGGATCTAAGATACCAGTCAAGTCATCATCGTTAATCATTCTATACTTAGCGCCGTCTTTACCGACGTACATTAAACCTGCATACTTAGCCATGATTACTTTGTCACCCTGTTTAACAGGACACTCAGCATAGCTACTAAAGGCTTCTGGGCCAACAGCTACGATCTCACCAGTTGTATTACCTAACTGCTCACGTTCACTCATACCCTCTGTAGAGACTATGATACCGCTTGCTGTTTTATTAACTACAATCATTGGCTTAATCAGTACTCGATTTAATAAGGGTGTTATCCCTGTAGTATTACTCATCTATCTCCCCTTAAACTTTCCATCAGACCTTCATAGTCAAGAGCAAGGATCATACCAACAGCTGCAATACGACCACGAACATTACTGTCGTCGTCTGTACCACCTACTAGCATCTCTTTTAAATACTCTCTATCATTGAAGAGAGCCTTCATGAAGGCCCCCGTGATCGGATGTTGTTTCCAGTCCAGGAATTCCGGTTCTGTTACAACGCTCAAATTACTCTCCTGTTGGTTCCGACGGTTTGTCTTCACCTTCCGTTAACTTCATCATAAGCTCAATTGAAGACATGATGCCTTCGTTCTTTGCTTTCATTGCAGCAATCTGGGAATTGATTAACTGGATTTCTTGTCCTGTACGAACACCACCAGCTTCTTCTAATGCCAGTAAAGCTTCTGCCTCTAACTTGTGAATCTTAGCTTCGTTTAGCTTAGCTGTATCCATAAGCTTCAATACACCAAGTTTCATCTGCAACTGTTGGTCCGCTTGTTTGATCTGGGACTTCATTTGCTCAACCTGTAACTTCTCAGGAACAGGAGGTTTAATTGCATTAGGACCTTTTGGATCCGGCAGCAATGATTCTAACTCAGCAACCTTCCAGGCTTTAGCATACATGATCTGCGCTTGACGAATGTTAACGCCAGGAGTCGTAGTAGCTAACTGTAGGATTGCTTGTGCCTGTTGCATCTTCTGACTATCACTAATGATGTTAGGATCTGCACTAGGACTGATATCACTTACTGGACCATTGTAGTCATCGGCAGAGATATTGAATTCACCCTTATCGGATTGGAAGTCAACTTCATCTTCGAGATACAATTGGTTAAGTCTGTATAGCTTGCGGAACTCTTGCTTAAGGCTTCTGTAGGTACGTTTAAAGATACCAGAGAAGATCTTCATTCCTTGCTCAGCCATTGTTCTTGTTGTCTCAGCTGCTGTATTCTGTCCCGGATTTTGTCCAACCAGAATATCAACTGATCCACCAATACGCTCACCGTAGTTGATAAGCATTCCAAGCAATGTAAACAGAACTTGAGAAGGCTCCCTAACAGGAAGAGGCACAATGCCTTTACGTAAATCATCACCAGTTGAATCAACGTGTTTCCATTCTAAAGGTGCAAAGTTATAATTACCACCACGCATCTTAATGCCACGGCTTAGGAACCCACCCGCTGTGTTAGACATCGTACCAGCATCAACCAGTTGGTTAATGATTGTATCGATGCTTTGATTAAGGGGTCCCAGTAGTACTCCAAATCCCAAGTCATAAAAACCGCCATCAGGTGAGGGGATAAAAGGATACTTAGTAAAGTACTGTTCAGCTTTAATACTTAAGATTTTACCAGAGTCATTACGTTCAATAGACTGGTCAAAGAACCGGGCTACAATACGTAGAACTTGTTTGGTATCACGACGTACCCATACAATGTATGGTTCAGCGTAACCGTCTTGGTCAAAGTCAATGAACTTGTGTGTCTCAAGGATTTCGTACGGTGTGCTAGAGTCTGTAGACTGTGGAGCCTCCATACCCTGAGCTTTGTTTTGTGTTAACTGCAAGTTCGATTGTGGAATCGAGACTGGAGTTACTTCAGTCATCTCACAGAACAATCCACGAGCCACTCGCTCATAGATCTCATTCTTGGTCATGTACTGCACGTGGGTAACACGTGGTGCCTGTTCAAGGGACTTAGTCCAGTAGTTAACTACCAGGTCTCTTGCAAGAATGTAATCTGATTGTGGTCTACGTTTTGTAGGATGGTAGTAGGTTTTCTTAAAGGCACAACCTACAATCGGTTGTGTGATCAAGACCCTATCAGTATCCTCTTCCCAGTCCTCATCAACTTCAAGGATCTGGTAAGACATATGATTCTCAATTCGCTCAGCTCGGCGTTCCTTCATACCATCTGGATCATCACCGATGACCCTACAACGTACTGGAGTATCACCATTAACCAGAACAGGATATGCCCTAGCATGATACTGTAGAGCTGCAATAGTAATTAGAGGGAACTTAACGTTAGAGGCGTTAGGCCATGGAAAGGACTTAGCTTCAGCAACCTGTAAAGCTAGCTTCATGGACTCTTCAGTCCGCTTCTCCCAAGCTGATCTAGACATTAGATCGGCATTAAACTCTTCGTATACATCACGACCAATCTTCTGCAGATCATCTTTATCCAGAAGCTCTGCGATATTAGGACATACAACCACGTCCTCAAGTTTTAGTTTAGCTTCTAGTTTATTCATTAATATCCCGTTACGGCGTTAGCGCCTCGTCTATCGTATCCGAACTCATGCATAGCATCTCGGTATTCTTCGTCCTCAACCTCATCATTGGTTGGGGCTTCAATAAGTTTATCAAGCATCATACCAAGGTAAGCCATACAGTCTACTTGGTCATCATGCTTGTCTCTAGGGAACCTCATCATCTCATCTTCAAGTGTCTGGTACCAATCAGCGTTCTTATCGAACCGTACGCCTTTGGCACGCATCCTGGCTTGGATACTTCGTCCTCTGGCTATCTTATCCTTACCACCATGCTTTAGGGGTACTAGGTTAAGGTAGGTATTAGTCTTGTGCATCTCTTCTCGAAGAAAGGGTCCAATAGCTTTTGAGACTTGCATCTCCTCAATACCAAAGGCCTCTGGCTTGTATAGTCTTTGGAGAGCAAGAATAGTGTCTACGATTTCCCGACCATCAAGTCGGTCTCGTATAACATCACGGATCTGAATACGCTTGTTCTCATCCACACCAGCAACAACGAATACAGAGTAGTCAGCTTGTTGGGATTGTGAAATAGCTAAGTCAGCAGTGATGTAGTAGTTAATACGGGCAGTCTGATCATCAACCGTCAATGCGGCAAAGTCAGGCTTTTTGAAATAGGAATTCGCTTCATCAAGAGGTACGTTAAGGTACTCTTGTGAGTAAACGTCAGGCATACCCTGGCGGATATACTCTTCACGTAATGCTTTAAGTTCTTCAGCACTCTTCTTCTCAGGCCACAGGATCTCTGTGAAGTCTGGGTTGTGTGCTTTGTACTTAACTGATTTCCATAAGGAACGACCAATTGAATAGGTCTTGAGTCCTTCTGTAATTGTTTTTTTGTCACTGTCTCGTGGCATTAAAGATTCAAGGAGCGAATCCATGTGTAGAATAGTTCCAACCATTCGGATAATCCCGCTATCGCTACGACAAGGCAAGAGAGCACCATAGAACCACCTTCTAAATTTCTTACGACGTTCGCTATTCATAACAGCCTCATCGTTCTCCATATCATCACATAAGATGATGTCTGGGCGTGAGCCGTTCCAGATAAGACCACGAAGCTTTTGCTCTGCGCCCTTAGCAATGATACGGAACTTATCGCCGTTATCAAACTCGACAATGATGTCTGATTCTGTTTCCTTGAGAAACTTGACCAGACCCTTCTCATCCCTTTTAATCCCAAACAGGGATATCAGGGTTTCATTTTCTTGTAGTTGTTGCTTAATGGATCCTAGAAACAACGAAGCTTGTGACTCCGTGTCTGATACCATCAGCATGAACTTACGCTCTCGAAATAAGAGCGTAGCCAATCCGTATCCCATCGTGACTGCAGTAGATTTCGCATGACCTCGTGGGGCGGATATAGCTACAAACTTATCTGGTGAACAACATAGATCCCACCACTCTAGGTGACAGGCTGGTGTGCTAACAGCATCACCTAGGCTGGAAGACAGTACGCTACCCATAAACCCCGCAATGGTGTCTCGGTTAACTAGCACTATCTGGCTCCACAAATCCCTCATCACAAGAGACATCTATGTCTATTACTTCATCTTGGTTAATGGCTTGCTTCAGGTCTGTCTTAGACATAGTAGCAAACTCTGCAAATTTCTTGGCTAGGAATTCTAGCTGGTTCATTGTATCAAGCTTCTCAACTTGTTGGACGGCACGTCCTTCAACTTTAAGTTTCTGATCAATCATATCAACAGCAACCTTATGGGCGTCTTTCAGGTTAACAGGCTTACGAAAGATCTCACCAGTCTTTTGGTTAAATCCAAAGTCTCCATTAACAAGGCGATCCTCAACAGTGGTCATAGCCTTCTCTACGATCTTACCAAGGTCAGCCGACAGCTTGTCGTCTTCCTCGTCCCTGATCTGTTGGGTTAACTCTTTCCACCAAGGCTGATAACGCCAGATGTGGATGGTGTTCTTAGGGATGCCAGTGGCAGCCGCAGTCTTAACCTCAGAGCCTGTGGCTATGTAGGTAAGGACGCATTCTATCTTCTGGGACTGTGCCCAGGCTTTGTTGGGTGTACCGGGCTTAGTAGACCGGCGACGCTTAGGGGCGTTGGACAACAAGGCCAACGACGCTTTACCAAATGGTTTGTCAATACGTTTCATGTAACAAGGATCCTTTAACTATATGTTGCTTTTTTACAACACCCTTATATTATACCACACATTTATTGATTTGTCAATAGGTAACACAAAATAAATATATTTACAAGTAGGGGTTGACTTTAGAACAAGAATAGTATATAATAAGATTTATATAATATATAATATATATATTGTTTTTAATATATATATATGTTTTATATATAATATATATAATATACGAGAGTAAGCTTAACGCAGCCGTCAGGCTGACAAGGCATAGCCTAACCGACCCCCTAGGGTCAGGCGGTTTACATTCCAGTGTTGTAACAAGAGTTATACTAAGTCGCGAGCCCTACAGGCGAGCATAGCCCTTTAAAAGCGTTTAAAGGTACCTACAAGCCCTTCCAAGTACCTATCTGGTACCTAGCCCTCATCTTTAATCAAAAGAGCTCTATGAGCTTATATCCCCCCTTAGTTTAGAAAACTATATAAATTATAGGATAGTGACATAAATGAAATTCAGATAGAGTTCCTTTTGCCCCACCCACCCCCTATACTCCTCAGGTATACCCCCACACCTACCCCACCCCTATAGCTATGCCCACACTGTAGTAGTACAAGTGTTGTATAAAAACAACAGTATACTATCCTACCTTCTATAAGTGTTGTATTAAAACAACACATTGGTTATACTAAGCTATAACTGTGGTATAAAAACAACACTTTATTACCTGGGAATATGGTTAATGAGAATGGTTCTTAACACCATCTAATCAAATCAATCACTTAGCATACTATATCCCCGTAACAATCATATCATAACTCGATACGATTAAAGTCAGGAAGTCTGAGTCAAGAAAGACTCTTGAAAGATAACATAAAACGTTGCTTCGCAACAAGTGTTATCTTCCGCTATAGAATGGAATTTGGATTCTTTAAGATCTAAAATGAAGTCGCCTTCAGGACATGAATGTCCCTTGTCGCCTAGTGTTAACTGCATCTATCCAAATTAGAAACACTCAGTCGCCGCTTGGCTACACAACAAGACAGAAAACCCGACCATTCATCCCCCGTAAAGGGCCCTCATTAAGCAGCGATAAGATGCTAAAGCATCAATCGCCTGCTAAACTCCTTAAACCCTTGACAGAGGCTGCCTGTTCGTGTACACAGTAGATGTTGTGTGATTTGAAAGTCAACAACAAATTCTTAATTCAAAATCGAAAGGCAACACCATGAAACATATCATTCATTTAACTATTGCTGTACTAGTAGCTGTTGTAGTAGGTAATCTGTTAGTTGCACTTGCTGTTCATTATCATCTGTAATCAAACAGCTTGCTGTAATACCTTCGGTGAGCGTCGTCTCGGTGAGACGCTCCCCTTATTTAATTTTTCATAGAAAGATATACATATCATGTTATTTAACATCCTAAACAACAGAGCTTTAAAGCAGGTCATAGCAATTGATGCAAATGAGGGTCTCAGCGATGAGGCATACGAACTTGGCTGGAGAGTACTTATTCCAGCACAGCCCGAAACACGCATCGCCAAGTCTATCATGCGTCGTGAGACATGGGAATGGAACATGTATTTATACGATGCAATGCAAAGCGGTGAAACCACACTGCTTGTGGATGATCCTCGCTTCTCACCATTCGTTGAAGATGTCGGTAATGTAGAAGAAGGTGACGAAGATAGCTGGATGAACGATGTACTGCTATCTGACCCTGTAGAACATGAAGAGCTTGAATCAGTTCTAGGCACTCCTGAATGGAGATCATTCGCTGAAATCAAAGCAGAAGATGCTAAGTACAATGACCCTAATCCATTCATCGAAAGCTATCAAGCCCACAGAGATTCACCAAGCTACGATTGCTAGTACCTACGAGAGCCGTCCGCCCCCCGCTAGCGAGGGCGGTACGTTCTCGATTTCAATTAATTAACATTTATAGAAAGATTTAATATCATGGCAACTAAAAACATCCAAACAACTACAGTTCGTAAAGATTTCGACTTTGAAGCATATAACGTAGTCATGAAAGGTGCAAACGCTGGACTCAAGTTATTCCTAGTCCAACAGATGTTATCTGACATTGCAACTACCGCCTTCCGCTATCGCAATCCGTTAGCTCAACAGTTAATCGACCTTGCTGACGAGACAGAGACTCTCCGTACAGAATGGAAAGCCATCTCAGCCAAGTCACAACGCCAAACACCAGAAGGCAAACCAGCTCAGATCGCTGACAAACCAGTCTTCGATTCAGCAGTAACTGAAGTAACCATCTACTAAGAAATAAACATCCTGAGCATGATGTAAAACTGCTCACCAATCACCTTTGTTGTAAAAAAACAACACTTCCAAAACCTAAAAACTCGTGAGCTCACTTACGTTCGCTATAATTCAAAAACATGACAACTACAGCTAAACCCAAAAACAAACCAACCAACCAAACCACTTGCGTAGGGGGGCGCCAAATTTTGAAGATAAACTTTGAGATTTTGTTACTTTTAATCTTTGCTGTAACTTCATGTGTAGACACAGGAATAAGTATCATCAAATACCATCAAAATGAAATGGCAAATGGAAAATGCACTGATACTTCTAAGACTGAAGGGTTTTATGCAGTAAAAAACGGGATAGGATATTGCTTTGATCGTCAAAAAGAATATCCCTATCATATTCGTGGTGGTATCATTTACGTTGAAGGTGAATAATATGCGTTACTATCTCCATAAAATAGAAGCAGATGAGTTTGGTGTTGAACACACTAGTATTGTGGGTAAAACATCTAAAACCTACGAACGTGCCGTAATTCGTGGTAAAAGATTACAAAATGCACTAGTTGTAGAGTTCCCAAACAACCCACTATGCCTAATTCGCAATGGAATTGAGGTATTACGTGCTTGATTTAAAGGAAGACTTACTAGATGAAGACGCTCCTATCGTGTTACCTGCTGAACCTGAACAGGGCATTCAACCAAAAAATAGAGACTGTGATCTCTACGTCGAGGTTGAACTTCCAGTTGCCGAAGACCTGTTCGAAAGCGAACCAGAACCAGAAATCAGAGGCTACAACATGTCATATGAAGCCCGTGTTGCTGCAGAGAAAGAAGCAAGCTACCAAGGCTTCACCAAAGGCACTGTAGTCGTTCCTAGGGCTGCTAATGCGTTCCAGCGAGTCAATCCAATCAACTGGGGCATTATATTAGATACACAAGTCTGGGAATATCATTACCAAGATCATATGTATGCTCCTTGTAAAGTTCAATGGGTCTCAAACGGTGCTACTACCTATTGTTGGCCTAATGAATTGATTATGACTCACCCAGCACCTGACAGTGCTGATCTTGATATGATTAAGTCTGGAGAATAGTATGGAAGACCAAGAATATGATGACTATCGTTTCTTCTACATATCTGAATTAAATAAAGGACGTGGTTTAGTATTAGCAGTAGACATGAATAATGGATTCATGCCTTTCTTTGAATCATTCCGTGAACGCTTTGGTAATAACCCAGTAGTACTTAGTAAAAAAGGATTATCGTCGAAAGACTTTGATCTGCTCTGTAATTTCCTTGAACCTTCGCAAATATTTGACTGAAAAGAGATACAAATGATCATTAAAAAGCTTAATAAATACACATACGATGTGTGCTTTTCTGATATTGGATGGGACTTATGGGCTCGTTTTGAGCGTAATAAGAATCATCTTAAACTTGTTAAGGGGGCGTCAATGCCTAGCCATCTTTATACCAAATTAATTAAAGAGGTAATCAACAATGGCCTATAGTATATTTACAGCTGCTGAAACAGAAAAATTCTACAATTCTAATCCTGATGTTGGCGTAATAAATAGAACAGGTAACACAACAGGTCACAAAATTGTTCTAAACAACATAACATATAGCATCTCATATGACCAGGGATCAGGTATGTGGTCTATATATGAACATCCAAACGGTACTTATGACCGTCAAACAAGAGTATTACAACGTATTCACCAAGCATATACAACATATTGTTGTGGTATATGGCAGCTTGGTAGCTTCTATTGTCCATTTGACGTACCACATGAAATTGAAGATCTTATGATCAAAATGATTGCTAGCTGTGCTCGTTATAAGTTTGCTAAAGGTGTAATGCAAGCATATTTCTACAGATCACGTAGTAAAAGTTCTTCTTATCAACATGATCGCATCCTTAAAGCATTTATTCGTAATGGGTTTGTTGACAATTCACCTGAAACGTTCAACCCTAACAGTGGTAACATGATTAAAGGGCTTGTACGTCCTTGTCAACCACCAAAAGAAAAGCGTGCTACTCGTGCAATGTTACAACAACGATTAGATAATATCCTGGGAGTAATTCATGGCAATACGTAAAATCTGGTTAATCAGCTGTCTTGACCTTGATGTTATCAATGGTGGGGGCGGTGTTTTTGGCGGACAATCATTCCAACGTAAACAAGCTCCAACTGAATTCTTCGTTGATGAGCGGTCTGCTAAACAAGCTGCTGAACGCATTGCTCGTGAGAATCCAATGAAACCATATGGTATTTTCGCAGTTGATAGTGTCGTAGAAACAGGTAATGCACCTGTTGTAACCAAAAAATACACATCTGAAGGGGAGTTGTTACCAGTATGAGCACATTAGCACTTGTTAGAATGGGTACTGGCGTTGCAGATGAAATCTGTGATCTTTTCAATAACGTAATCACTTGGAAACCTGGAACTTCTTATGATGCTATACACTTTGAAGGTGGTGGTGATATCCATCCTAGCCTTTATCGTAGTAAAAACACACATAGCCATGTTGGTGATACACTCTCCAATCGGGATATGGTTGAGCAACTAGCAATCACTGAAGCCATTGCTCAAAAAGCTCTGATCATTGGTAGTTGTCGTGGTGCTCAACTAGCTTGTGCATTCGCTGGTGGTAAATTAGTTCAAGATGTAACAAACCATGCAAATGGTCGTGGTCATGCAGTAGAAAGCAAAGAAGGTATGCATTTTGATACCACATCTGTACATCATCAACAAATGTATCCTTGGGAGATCGATCATGATCTATTGGCTTGGAGTCATCATCCTCTTAGTAATCACTATCTTGGGGATGGGGTGGACCCAACCTTGGTTAGAGTTGAGCCAGAGGCTGTATACTTTCCTCAAATCAATGCGTTAGGCTTTCAGTGGCATCCTGAGTGGGCTTGCTCAACAGGTGAAATAGAATTTACTGTCAATCAGATTAAACATAAAATGAAAAGGAATCATTAATTATGTGGAACCAATATGTACGTGTAGGTAGCGATCCTGAAACATTCCTTCAATCTAAAACTGGTGAGTTCATCTCATCTGTTGGTCTCATCGGTGGTAGCAAAGATGAACCAATGCCGATTGGTGAGGGTTGCTCTGTTCAAGAAGACAACGTAACCGTTGAATTCAACACACCACCAACCAACGATGTAAAGGAGTTCGTCCGTGTCATTAATTACAATCTTAGCTGGATTACTAACCGTGCTAGTGAGTTGGGACTTAATGTTGTTCATACCCCTTCTGCTAGATTTGCTAGCAATCAACTCAGAACAGAAGCTGCGCAAACTTTTGGATGTGAGCCTGACTTTAACGCTTGGAACTTTGGCACTCCTAATCCTCGACCTAGGGCTAAAGATGCTAAACTGCGATCTGCTGGTGGACACATCCACATTGAAGCTCCTGAATTAGACAAAATTGATCTAATCAAAGCTATGGATCTCTTTGTTGGTGCTCAAATGGTTGCATTTGACAAAGACACACAGCGTCGCAGTTTGTATGGCAAAGCTGGTGCTTACCGTCCTAAATCTTATGGTGTTGAGTATCGCACAGCTTCTAACGCTTGGTTACAAAGCGATGAGCTCAAAGAATGGGCATTCAATCAAACACAAAAAGCTGTACAGTTTGTTCGTGATGGGCACACAATCCCTGACGAAGTAGGATCTATGATCCAAGACTGTATCAATAACTCTGATGAGTCTTTATTAGCTCGCATCAATGAAGTATTACCAAGACTAGTATGAATCCAAATCAAATCTTTGAAGACTTCGAACGCAAGTATCAAGGAAGTTTTGTGCAAGTTGTAATGGGTAAAACCACAGGTATCTTCCAATTCCAACGTATGCGTACACTTGGTAAAAAGTTCCCTGAGCTTGAACTACAGTCTGATACTCTTGGTACTATCATCCTTAACTATAACACACAAGCTAAGATCTTCTTTCGTATTCCTAAAACAGGATACATTCAACACAAAGATCGTGCTATGTTCTTTAGTCGTAGGCCTGAGCGTCAATGGAAACGTGGCATTCATCAAAACAATTGTCAATTTGATGTTCCAATGACTCAGTATCTATCATTACAGGGACGTGATAACTTACCTTGTTTTGAAAAGATTAGAGAGGCTTTTGATCCAAAGTATCACAGCTTAAAAGAAGCCCTTGACTTACTTAATAACAAAAACTATCAATCAGTAGCACTAAGCCGTAACATGGCACTATCACAAGGAAAGAAAGATGACTATATCCTCTGGTACAGATACGGTGCTATCGGACATATTACGAAATCTGGGCAGATTACAGCCCCAGACTTTGAACGGGAATCCGAACGTGAAATTATGTGAACTCCGTGACTTTCCTAGCTTGAAAGTTAATAAAAACGAACTGCTTACTGATAATCAACAGTTTTCACAATACAATGGACCACTTACTGGTATTGAAGTTGAAGTTGAGAATCTAGACGACACTGAATTTAAACTTACCCACTCTTGGAGTGTAGCAAGCGATGGTTCATTACGGAATGCAGGTCGTGAGTTTATCTCATCTCCTAGCACACCACATCAAATTGAAGCAGCTATTAACCATCTCTACGCTGAATTACCAGCCAAAGCTCACTTCAGTCCACGTACCAGTGTTCATGTTCATTTAAACTGTCGTGAATTAACCCTTAAACAAATATATAATATTGTTATATTGTATCAATGCTTTGAAGATCTATTGTATGACTTCGCAGGTAGTGAACGTAAAAAATCTATCTTCTGTGTTCCTATTGGTAATACACAATATTACAATGGCTTCAAAGGTCTTATGCACAGTGGTGATCTTTACAAATTTTGGTCTAAATACACAGGTTTAAATGTTAAACCACTTAACGAATATGGAACAATTGAGTTTCGTCATCTTCGTGGTACTAAAGATCGTAACGTTGTCTTTACTTGGTTGCATCTCTTGTATCGTCTATATCGTTATGCAACTACATTAGAATCGGAAGAACTTGAAACACGCATTAAAGCTATTAGTCAAAACGGTAACTATAGTAACTTCGGCAATATGGTCTTTGGTGAGTACTTTACGTTGTTACAATCACTAAGCTTCGAAAAGAAAATGCAAGAAGACTTTGCAATTAGCAAGTTATTTATTAATAACAGTACCAAAAGTATAATGGACGGAAGGATTTAATTATGTGTGGGATTGTCGCAATGATATCCAAATCACCATCAGGATTCGTACACTCAGATCTTGACATGTTTCAAAGCATGTTAGTATCTGATAGTATTCGTGGCGAAGACTCAACAGGTGTGTTTGGTATCTATAAAAATAAACAAGCACGTATCCTTAAACAAGCCGTAGAACCACAGCTGATGTTTCGCTGTGATGAGTGGGGCGACTTCCGTACCAAAGCAATCAACAGCATGAATGTTCTTGTTGGTCACAACCGCTATGCAACTCGTGGCGCTGTGAACACAGAGAATGCTCATCCATTTGCTGAAGGTAAGATCTGTCTTGTACACAACGGCACATTACATAATCAAAAAGACTTCAACAAAGAAGTCGAGGTTGATAGCCATGCTATCGCTCACGCATTCAATGAAAAGCCTGCTAAAGAAGTTCTCAGTCAAATCAATGGTGCCTTTGCATTCATCTGGTATGATCGTGAGACAGGCAAACTCAACATTACTCGTAATAGTGAGCGACCACTAGCATACATTGAAACTAGTGATATGATCTACATAGCCTCTGAAGGTGGTATGATTGAATGGTTAGTTAATCGTAAAACAAACAAATTCCAAACTGCTAAACTCTTTGACACCAATAAAATCTATTCATATGGTCTTAAAGGTGCAGAAGAGACAGAAAGCTATGAGGCTTATCGCCCAAAGCCATCGGGGGTAGTAGTGCATACTTCCCCCAAGACACAACATATCCCGAATACCTCAACTACGATTCATGGCCCGAATGCTTTTAAGTTTAATGATGAACCATTAATTAGAATCACAGAACTTATCGAAGTACAATCTAATAATATGATTCGTGTTCGTGGTAAAACAGTATGGCCTACTGGTGGCATTGACTTTGTAGGCATTGCAGCTCAGAAAGTAAACATTGATGATATCCATACATTAATTAAATCTGGATATGCTACCGGTGTCGTTCGCTCTACCTACTCAACAAACTGTGGTCATTCTCTTTGGTTGGGTGACGTTAGACCAGCAGAAACTGTTGACATGTACAACAATGTTAAAATACCAGAAGCATTGTGGAAAAACGTTGTACAACATAATGAATGTGATAAGTGTGGTGGTGCTCTTAAAGAAAACCAAGCATGCTTAACATCATTCAAGTACAAAAACAAACCTAATCAGTATCGTATTGTATGTGCTGATTGTGTAACGGAGGCATTAGATGAAGCAACATCGCCTAAGCAGCAAAATAGCGGTCATGAAATACAAGGCAGGGAGTCGATCCGCAAGGACTTTACAGATGTTCCTTTCCGAGAAATTACAGAAGAATGTACTCTCCATTAGAGATGATCGTGTCCCTTTTCTCAAACGTTCTCGAGTACTTATTAATTGGGGTAGTAGCAGTGCTTTTCGTAACATACCAAATTGTCGTATTTACAATGATCCTGATAACGTACGCCTTGCTAGTGATAAGTTGCTTACTTTTAGCCAGTGGCGTCGCTTTGAAGTCTCGTGCCCAGAATGGACTACAGATTATGATACTGCATTGGAATGGTTGGATAGTGGACATAAAGTCTTTGCTCGGACCCTTACTCGTGCTCATAGTGGTCTTGGTATTGTTATTGCACGATCACCTGAAGAACTAGTAGACGCACCATTATATACTAAATATATTAAAAAGAAGAAAGAATTCCGTGTCCATGTATTCAGAAATCAAGTCATCGATCTACAAGAAAAAAGACGTAGTACTAATTCACCTGATAGCGATTTCCTCATTCGCAATCATGCTAATGGCTTTGTATTTTGTCGTGATGACATTATCGAGCCAACCGATCTCAGAACAACAGCTCTTTCGGCAGTGGCTGCCCTCGGTCTAGACTTTGGTGCTGTTGACATTATCTACAACGCACACTATGACAAGTGTTACGCACTAGAAGTGAATACAGCACCAGGTTTAGAAGGTACTACCTTAGAATCATACAGTAAAGCAATCATAAAGGAAGCATATGTCTAACTTATTCTGGCAACAACAAGTAGATGATCGTATCCTTGTAGGCTTAACAGCAGAAGCTCTCGAAACATTCGGTCAACTGTGGGCTATTATCCCCTCCAGTGATCGTAAACGTAACTTCAAAGAAGGTGATCAAATCGTCGCTATTGAGGGCTCCGATGGTATGGGATGTCTTAACATCGAGTTTCCTGTCAACAAAATCTCATTCAACGGTGATGCTATTGAACGTCCGGATGAAATGACCACATCAACACCACTATTCTATGCAGAAGCCGCATGAACATCCGATTTTACAAAGCACCGTGGTTTAAAGGCGAGCCATTACAGTGGAACTCAGTGCGCTTTAATGGTGGCGATTTATACTATGTTTATAGATTCGGGCCAATACTTTTACAGGTAAGAAAATGAACGCTAAAGAACTGGCTGATTTAAAGGAGTTTGAAAAGATGCTTTCTGTTGGGTATTTACCAGCAGTTAAACAAGCTATTGAAATGCTATGCCAGCAACAAGCTGAGATAAAGGCGTTGAAGCTGTGTTGCCATAAATGTGGTGGTGCAGCTGGAATTTCAGAAGTTTTAAATGTGCCAGAAAATGTAGAACCATTAAAACATGAAATAGAAAGACTTTATCGCATCATTGAATTGAACGGGACTATAAAATGAACTTTATAAACTGGGTATTTGATGGCAGTTTTAAATGGTGGTTACTTGGTGCGGTTATTGTTTATATCATTGCTAGATTTATTTAAGAAAGGCACAAGAGAAATGAAACAAGAACTAGACGAACTACTATGTAGTAAGTACCCAAAACTATTTGCACAAAGAAATCTACCAATGACAGAGACTTGTATGTGCTGGGGGTTTGAGTGTGGAGATGGCTGGTTTGACTTAATTGACGAGCTTTGCGGCACCATCCAAAGCTACATTGACGGCAACAATAAACCACAGATTGAGGTAGTACAAGTAAAGTCTAAATTCGGAACTCTTCGGTTTTACATAGGGGGAGAAAGTGATAGGCTTATTGACGGCATGATATGGTTTGCAGAATCTATGAGCGGCCGCATACCCCAACACAAAGAGGAGCAACATGTCTTAGACGCAATAGAACGGGGTAAAGCACTGGGCTACGCAGACGGTATGATGGCGAGGCCAAACAACGTAGTCGCCATGCCGTGTGATGAGCTAAAGAAAATGCAAGACCAATTAGCGCACCTAAAAAAGATGATTGTCTGGTATCAAGACATTACCATGACAGGCATTAACTCAACAGATTACGAGAACGGCTTCTGGGACGCAGTAGATTTTGTTAAGCATCATCAAGTAAAGGACAAAAACTAATGAGTGAACTATACAACTTAAAACGTGGTGATAAATTTATTATTACTAATCTAAATGTACACATCCCTCCAGATGCACCTGTACCTGATGCAACTATAACATATACCTACACACACGTTGATGGTGCATATGCCCCTTGTCAAGGCAGTGATGGAGAACGTTATTACTTTGCAGCATGGACAGAAGTAGAGGTAGTATGAGATGTCTATCTTGTAATTGCGTATTAACTGACTTCGAGGCAACTCGTAAAGCTGTTGTAACAGGTGACTACATTGACATGTGTAACAAATGTTTCCTTACAATTGCTGAAGATATTGAATATACAGAAAGAGATGACTTAAATGCGTACGACGAAAAAGCAGAAGGCTCAGACTACTAAAGTCTACTTCCCATCACCTATCCGTAAACATATTTACTAATGGCAACCTTCGTTAAACACGAGGGATGTCCAAAATGTGGCTCTAAAGACAACCTTGGCGTCTATGACGACGGCTCCGCTTACTGTTTTGGTTGCGGATATACAACAGGTTCTAAGTATTATGTGCCAAAAAACAACACTATTGATACAACTGTTGTTAAATTACCACATGACTGTGTTGCTAATTTACCACACATCGCTGTAAACTGGCTTGATAAGTACGGAATTACCCCGACCGAACGAATGCTTTATCGAATGTTGTGGTCGCCTTCCAAAGAACAACTTATCTATCCATTGTACAAAGGTGAAGAATTAATGGCCTATCAAGGTCGTAATTTTGCTACAAATGCTCATAGCAAATACAAATCACAGGGTAAAATCCATGATTTATTGTATCCTTTGGGTAAAAAACAGAATGTTCTAATTCTTACAGAAGACCTCCTTAGTGCCATTAAAATAGCACGGCAAGGCTACGCCATGCCCTTATGGGGTTCAGAGGCTTCTACACCCCTTCTGATGCGTTTAAAAGGTATTTGTGGTGGTATCCTAGTCTGGTTAGACTCAGACAAGTGGAAAAACGCACATGATATTGTCAACCGAAGTCAATCAATTGGACTCAAAGCTATGTGTGTATTCACTAACTTAGATCCAAAAGAATATACTGATGAAAAGATCAAATACTTCTTGACAAACTAAAAAATCCATGTTATAATATTTATATATAATAATTAATAATATATTAATAACATAATAATAAAGCTTAATATGATAGAACTTCAAGTATTGAAGTCTCTACTTGTTAAACAAACTTGGATAGATTATCGTAAATATGTTGCTCCAAAGCAACTTACACGAGAACTATCAACTCTCTTGTCCATCCTTGACAACTATCATGCCAAACATGATACCGACATTACTGTCGAGGAATTCGAGATCATCTGTGAAACATCTGGAAAGATTGATAAAACACACAGAGCTGTTCTCGAGACTATTAGGTCCTGCCATGTAAGACCGGAGTTAGTTGCGGATCTGCTTAAAGCGTATAAGCAGAAAACTGTATTGTCGCAACTAGCTCTGGTATCTTACGATGCTAGTGAGGGACGTAAAGGCATAGAAGATGTTAACAAACTTGTTAAACAATTAGAAACTGCCGAAGAACTTGTTGATCCTACTGAGTTTGAGTTCACAACCACAGACTTAGCTACGCTACATCAACAAACATACGCCACGCCTGGGTTGCGATGGCGACTCGATTCTCTTAATAAATCTCTTGGTTCACTGCGTAAAGGTGACTTTGGTTTCATCTTTGCGAGACCTGAAACAGGTAAAACTACCTTCCTAGCTTCAGAAGCTACTCGCATGGCTCAACAAGCCAAGCGTACTGTCTTGTGGATTAACAACGAAGAGCAGTGTGACAAGGTTATGGTACGTTGTTACCAAGCTGCCTTAGGGCTCACACACGTAGAGTTGTTCCGAGATATACCCCATGCCAAGGCTGAGTTCGATAAACGCCTTGGTGACCGTTTTAAGATGGTTGACGGGGTATCTATGTCAGCTACCGACATCGAACGTCTCTGTGCTCAGCTTGATCCTGAACTTATCATCCTTGATCAGATCGATAAAATCCGTGGATTCAAGAATGACCGTGAAGATCTCCGATTAGGTGAAATCTACGTATGGGCTCGTGAACTAGCCAAACAATATGGTCCTGTTATCGGTGTTACGCAAGCAGACGGTTCAGGTGACGGCCAGCGGTGGCTCACCATGAACAACGTTGCTAATGCAAAAACATCCAAACAAGCGGAAGCTGACTGGATTCTAGGCATCGGTAAGATCTACGATGAAGGCTGGGACTATGTCAGATTCCTAAACATCTCTAAAAATAAGCTCACTGGTGATATTGACACATTACCAGAAATGAGACATGGACGCATTGAAGTCCAAATCAATCCGGGCATTGCCCGTTACGTGGATATGCCATCATGACAAGAAAACGCTTTACACCGTGTTATGTCGTACTTAGAAAATGTAAACTACTAGAACCAATTGATCCCCATAGTGTTGGCTATGAAGCACATACTCTTGGTGTCTTTGAAAGCCTACAAGATGCTGATGTGTTCTGTGAGAAATGTAACTCAATTTATAAAGACACACAGAATGAACGTCTATATGCTGAAATCCAAACCAGTACTTTTCAGGCGGATGTATGAAACTACTCATCTTTACACTCCTACTAATCAGCACAACAACATTTGCTGACTCACTAACATTCTTCTATACAGCCACAGGCGAATCTGCAGGTAGCGCAATGACATTCGGACAAGCACCTGCTACAATCTATAATCCTATTGCCACTGGTCGATGAAACTATTATCAATAGACATAGAGTGTACAACTTCTAATAAAGGAAACCCATTCGATGCTACTAACAAACTTGTTTCTGTTGCTTGGACTGATGGCACTACACATAATTGTGTGCATCCCAATAGTGAGGGATTACGACTACTACAACAAGCCATTAACAGTGCAGAGCTACTTATTGGATTTAACATTAAGTTCGACCTTCATTGGTTGCGTCGCTACGGCATTGATACCTTGGACAAGCGAGTCTTTGATTGTCAAGTTGCTGAGTATGTTATTAGCCGTCAGCGTACTAAGTATCCTAGCCTCGCTACTTGCTTGGAAAAGTATGAACTCCCACAAAAAACAGATGTAGTCAAGACTGAATACTGGGAAAAGGGTATTGATACCGATGCTGTTCCTTGGGACATCTTATCGGAATACAACATCAATGACGTTAAAACAACGTTGTTATTATACTACAAACAACTAAGTATCTTAAAACCACAGCAATGGCGTCTAATACATCTCTGTTGTGAAGACTTACTAACTTTAGAAGAAATGGAATACAATGGCATCCCAGTCGACCTTGACGCAATTCTTGAAGCAAGTAACGAGCTTTCTGAAGAAATCAGTAAAATCGCTTCGGAACTTGGGTCTAGATATCCTCATATACCTGTTAACTTCAATAGCACTGATCACCTTAGTGCCTATCTCTATGGAGGCACTATTGAGGAAGAAAGACGTGTCCTGGCAGGATTATATAAGTCAGGGGGAAAGCTCGGACAGCCTCGCTATTCGATTGATCGACAAACTCATCACTTGGATGGACTCGTTAAACCTATTAAAGGTACAGAATTAAAGAAAGAAGGACTTTGGTCCACCAATGAAGACACACTTCGTAAACTCAAAGACAAGACTGGTGTAGTGCCGCTACTTCTTAAATTAGCACAGCTAACCAAAGTCAATGAGTTCTATCAAGGTTTCATCAAGATCAATGAAGAAATGCATTGGCCTAAAAACAAAATCCATGGGCAGTTCAATCAAGTAACAACATGGACCGGTAGATTATCATCTACCAAACCAAATCTCCAGAATATGCCTCCGGAGATGCAGAACTTTGTAAGGAGTGAATATGGGCAAGCTGAAACAAGCAATGATCATCTCAGAGGAGCTAGCGCTAGTAGCAGCGGAGTCTTGGGAACACACTGTCATGTCTAATCTTAGTGAATACATCGCTATTCATGGAGCTTCAGACTTTAAAGATGCTCTAATGATGTTTAATCGTGATGTGTATGACAAACTATTTCATCCTAAAGAAGCACACCCAACATGTGCTCTTACTTCTAAGAAATGATTATACAGGCAGACGCAAAAGCCCTGGAATGGTGGACAGCAGTTTGGTTATCACAAGATCCCGTAGGGATGGAGGAGATTCTTGAAGGACGAGACTTACATAGCGAGAATGAAAAAGCTTTCGGCCTTCCTAGCCGACTTATCGCAAAGAAGTACCTCTTTCGAACTATCTATCGAGGAAGTGCTTACGCCTTTTCCAAAGACCCCGAATTTGCCGCAACAAACAGCACGGTTAAGTTTTGGGAATCTATTGGAGATAAGTTCTTCACCAAATACAAGGGACTGGATACTACTCACAAATCCTGGGCACGATTGGTCAGCCAACGTCTCCCTATCATTGGGCCTCAGGGACGGGAATGGTACTTCGACTTGGTTCGTGATTTCAAAGGCAACCTAGCCATCCCATGGACAACACTAACAAATCACCCTGTACAAGGAACTGGTCATGACATCATGGCAATTATCAGAGTATGCTTTGCGAAAAGGTTTAAGCGAGCAGGAATTAGAGGACGTCTTATTGGAACTATCCATGACAGTATCCTCGTAGATGTAGACGATGTAGAAGTAGAAAGAACTATTAAGTTATTTGAGGATAGCTTTGCGGACATGCCGACAAACTTTGAGAGGATGTTCGGAGTTAAACCAAATATACCATTAGCATGTGAGTGCCACTATGGCCCCACAATGAATCATTAGAAAAAGGAAAGTATGTTAATTACAGTTAACGGTGTTATTATTGATGATCGTGGATCATACCAAATTGCTAAAATTAACTTTACAGGTGATGGTAAAACATCAACACGTAACGTTGTATCTAGCAAGAAGTTTGTATACCCAATCTTATCTAAAGCACAAGCAGGAGAAACATTTGAAGTCACAGAAGCCAAAAACGACAAAGGGTACGACGAATTCGTCAGTGCCAAAAAAGCAGACGGTAGTCAAGCAGCACCAGCAAGTACTGCTGGAAGCAAGGCAGCCAGCCCAACCCCACGTAGTACGTACGAGACCCCAGAAGAGCGTGCAGCACGTCAAGTCTACATCATTCGTCAGTCGTCTCTTAGCAACGCTACAGCAATTCTTTCTGTGGGTGCTAAGTCGCTCAAAGTATCCGACGTCATTGCCACCGCAAAAGAACTTGAGGACTTCGTCTTCGGTAAAAAGAAAACAACAATCGAAGAAATAGAAAGCGAAATGGTAGAGTTTGATATGCCTACTGTAGAGTGATGCAAGCACTAATAGACGGTGATATCGTTGCATATCGCTGTTCTGCTAGTGCCGAACATGAACCTGAAGAGATTGCTGTACTTCGGATAGAAAACATGATGCGTGATATCCTGCGTGAGTCAGAAAGTGACGAATACCGTTGCTTTTTGACTGGCAAAGGTAACTACCGTTATGACATATATCCAGAGTACAAAGCCAATCGTAAAGACAAGCCCAAGCCTGTACATCTACAGGCGTGTAGGGACTACCTTGTCGAAACATGGAATGCGGTTATCTCAGAAGGCTGTGAAGCAGACGATCTTATCGGTATCGCTGCCACAGACTGTGAGGACCAAATGTCCTTTGTTGTCTGTTCTATTGACAAAGACTTAAAAATGATCTCTGGTCATCATTTTAACTTTGTAACCAAAGAACGATCGTTCGTAACTCCCATTGAAGGATTAAAAAGCTTTTACAAGCAATTAATCTTAGGAGACGTATCAGACAATATACCAGGTTATGACGGCAAAGCAAGACAGAAATGGCCTAAGTTTATGCAACACCACCATGATGCAATTGATTATTGCACTAATGCTGTTGACATGTACACGTATGTAAGGGAAATTTACACAAATGAAGCACATAACATCATCCTAAATGGCAGGCTCCTATACATCCAAAGAAATCAAGGAGAACAGTGGGTTCCTCCAAACTTACAAATCGAAGTTCGAAGCGAAGTTCAGGACTCTGATTCCGGAGTCAGTGACATACGAACCGGACCGCCTGAAGTTCAAGCAACCTGAAGCCATAAGAACTTACATTCCTGACTGGAAAGTAAAAGATAAAATTTACATTGAAACTAAAGGCAAACTAACTGTTGAAGATAGAAAAAAGATGATATGGGTCAAAGAACAATATCCTGACCATACCTTCTATATCTTCTTCCAAAATGCACGAGTTAAATTAAGAAAAGGATCTAAAACTTCTTACGGAGACTGGGCAACTAAGGCTGGCTTTATGTGGTCGGATTTGCGTGATGGTCTGCCAAAAGAATGGCTAGAATGAAAATACATCAAGTAATCGAAATGGCGGATGGGAGCGTAGACTTCCATGCCAACCTTAGCACAAATCAAGTACATCTGTTACTTGAAATGGCTATGGATATCTTAATTAATAACGGAGTACAACTCGTTGACACACGTAGCGTTGTTGTAGTCGAAGGACCAGAAGGGATGCAATAATATGGCAATTGCCACACTACACGAACAACGTGTAACAGAACAAGACATGAACAATGCCTTGCGGGGTGCTTTCTTAGAAGGCTTTAAAGAGGGTGTATCAATAAGTCAGCGTAGCTTATTTGCTAATACATTCCTTGATGCCTTGTTGGCAAAAACACCAAATCCAGAAGAAAGTGAACTACGTGCTTGTTGGTACAATGCTGATCAATTCTTAATGCTTGGTCGTCCTAAAAAAGAAACAAATGAGCAAATTCAAACTACCCAGTAAGTTTCAATTAGGTGGGCAAACAATTAACATCCTATTAAAGGATGGTATGTCCACCACTGATGCTCATGGGTTGTGTAGATATGATGCTGGAGAGATCTGGTTTGATAGCAACATCAAGCCTGATGATCTCAAAGGTATTACATTCTATCATGAACTAATGCATATGTTGTTAAATACATTAGGTCAAGACGCTATGAGAGATAATGAAGGTCTTGTTGACTCCATTGGTAATCTATTGTGGCAAGCTCACAAGACTATGGAGTTCTAACCGTGAAGATATTATTACTAGATATTGAAACAAGTCCCAATACGGCTCACGTATGGGGGCTGTGGCAACAGAACGTCTCTATTAACCAACTGCAGGAGTCTTCGTACGTAATGTGCTGGGCTGCTAAATGGTTAGGTGAAAAAGAAATCTTCTTCGATTCAGTGCATCAATCCAGCGATAAGAAAATGCTTAAGCGGATTTACACAATGATTAACGAAGCAGATGCTGTTGTTCACTACAACGGCACTAAGTTCGACATGCCAACACTAAACAAGGAGTTCTTGTTAAATGATATGTCTCCTCCAGCTCCATATAAGCAGATTGACCTATTACGGACAATGCGTAGCAACTTCCGCTTCCCTTCTAACAAACTTGATTATGTAGCGCAACGCCTAGGCCTTGGCTCTAAAACAGGACATGAAGGTCATGGATTGTGGGTACGCTGTATGAATGGCGATCCCAATGCATGGAAGATCATGGAAAAGTATAACAAGCAAGACGTTGTGTTACTTGAAAAGGTATATCACAAAGTGCTTCCTTGGATTAAATCACATCCTAATAGGAATGTATACGATGGACAAGATGAACATGTATGCCCAAACTGTGGATCAAAAGCTATTCAACGACGAGGCACCGCAAGAACAATCAGCGGGTCTTATCAGAGATATCAGTGCACTAACTGCGGTACTTGGAGCAGATCAACTAAAACAGACGTGGCTAATGCCACGATTAGACAAGCAAATTGAGGAAATGTATGCTACTAATAGTAGGGTTAATGCTGCTAGGAGTGGCATATTACCAACACAAATGATTAACGAAAAAGACATTAAAGACTTAACCCCTGAAGGGGGGCTCAAGTATGATAACGACAAACCTCGAATGGATCTCCTAGACTTCGATGCTCTAGAGGGTCTTGCCAAGGTATTAACTTTTGGAGCTAAGAAGTATGACGAGCATAATTGGAGAAATGGTATTAGTTATAGTCGTCTCACTGCTGCTATGCTCCGCCACCTCGCTGCTTTACAAAGAGGCGAAGACATTGACGCAGAAAGTGGCCTTCCACATATTGATCATCTTGGCTGTTGCTGGATGTTTCTATCTAACATGACCAAAACAC
>Ga0214235_1000095_pt1 | contig 49408 bp, 43 predicted proteins | sample TroBogypolimnion_2_FD_153073 | JGI IMG/M metagenome (GOLD analysis project Ga0214235, IMG submission 153073) | Freshwater microbial communities from Trout Bog Lake, WI - 15JUL2008 hypolimnion | ecosystem: Environmental > Aquatic > Freshwater > Lake > Hypolimnion/Profundal zone ... | reverse complement strand
TGTAGTTACCAACAGCACCATTCATTTTTCCAAATAAAGGAACGGCGGCAATCATGGCAATGGCACGCTCTAATCGCTTGGCAATGTTTGCCATTTCTTTACCCAAAGTACTTGGGGATGCTGGTTGTCCATGAGTCCGTGAAAGCAATGGCACTTTGGCATTTTCAATAGCCAGGTCACTTAAAACTGCAAGAATCTGGTTTAATTGCGGCAATAGCACTTCATCACGTGCACCACGCAACATTAAGCCATGAGACGTATTGTTAATATCCTCTGAAGTACAAGCAAAGTGAATAAATTCACTTGCCTTTAACAAGTCTGGGCGACCAGATACTTTTTCTTTTAAAAAATACTCAACGGCCTTCACGTCATGATTTGTAACGGCTTCAATATCTTTGATGCGCTGAGCATCTGCATCAGAGAAATTCTCAGGCAAAGAAAGAAGGAACTGCTGATCGGCGGCACTAATTTTTGGCACATCGGGCAGTCCAGCGTCAGATAGCGCTAATAGCCAATGAATTTCCACAAAAATGCGTTGGCGCATAAAGGCAGCTTCGGACAACCAAGGCCTGAGGGCATCCAGTTTTCCGGCGTAGCGGCCATCTAAAGGGGAAAGTGCATTAAGAGTAGAAAGCGGCTGACTCACGGATAGTGCCTTTATATTGATTAGTTCGATAAAGCCTGATTTTAATGTGTTCTCTGGCCCAACCCTTTCCTTCTTGGGTAGCTATACTTAGCCCTATGAAACTTATCGGATCCCTCACTAGCCCCTACGTACGTAAAGTACGCATTGTTTTCTCTGAAAAAAAGGTCGATGTTGATCTAGAACTAGACAATGTCTGGGCCGCAGATACCAAAATTAACTCTGCAAACCCCCTAGGGAAGGTTCCTTGCCTGGTTTTGGACGATGGCGAGGCTATTTATGACTCCCGCGTTATTGCTGAGTATGCGGATACCTTAAGCCCTGTTGGAAAGCTTATTCCAGCCTCCAGCCGAGAGCGCGCAACCGTCAAGACCTGGGAAACCTTAGCCGACGGAATTACAGATGCCAGTATTTTGGCCCGTTTAGAGGCAACATGGCGTCCTGCGGAACAACAAAGTCCGGCTTGGATAGAGCGCCAAATGGGCAAAATTGACGCGGGACTTGGTCAAATGTCTAAGGAGCTTGGAGAAAATGCTTGGTGCCATAGCAACCAAATGACATTGGCTGATATTGCTGTTGGTTGTGCTTTGGGATACTTATTATTCCGCTTCCCAGCTATTGAATGGCAAACTCAACACCCCAACTTGGATCGCCTGTATCAAAAATTGATGCAAAGAGCCTCGTTTATCGAAACCGATCCACCAGCAGCCTAATTTATTAAGTCTTGCATTGGGCTATTTGTTCTTGGGGTTTTAGGCGGAAATAATTCCACCGCCCAGACAAATATCGCCATCATATAAAACAGCCGATTGACCTGGGGTTACAGCCCATTGAGCCTCTGGGAAAGTCAGCTGAAAACTCAAAGGTCCATTGGACCCCAGCAAAAATTCACAAGGTGCATCAACCTGACGGTAACGGGTCTTAGCGGAATAGCTTCCGGGGCTTGGCTCATGGCCAGAAATCCAATTGGCATCAATGGCCGATAGGGTATTACTTAAAAGCCAAGGATGCTCATGCCCCTGAGCAACATATAGGGTGTTGTTGGACATATCCTTACGAGCTACATACCAAGCATCTCCATTACCATCCTGACTGCCACCCAGGCCAATGCCCTTGCGTTGACCAAGTGTAAAGAAGGCTAGACCCATGTGCTCGCCGACTATTTTGCCTTCTGGGGTTTTAATAGGCCCAGGAGTGCGCGGCAAATAACGGTTTAGAAATTCTCTAAAAGGACGCTCACCAATAAAGCAGATGCCAGTCGAGTCCTTCTTACGCGCATTGTGCAAACCAATGTCTTCTGCAATTTTCCGAACTTCAGTTTTAGGAATCTCTCCCAAAGGAAAGAGAACATTGGCTAGCTGCTGTTGAGTCAAGCGGTGCAAGAAGTAACTTTGATCTTTGCTCGCATCAACAGCCTTTAAAAGTTGGACCTGACCATCTTCATGGCGCACACGAGCATAGTGACCAGTTGCAATAGCATCCGCCCCTAGACTCATCGCATGATCCAGGAATGCTTTGAACTTAATTTCTGCATTACACAGAACATCTGGGTTGGGGGTGCGTCCTGCAGCGTATTCACGTAAAAACTCCGCAAATACCCGCTCTCGGTATTCAGCGGCAAAATTGACCGCTTCGACATCAATCCCAATGAGATCCGCTACCGAAACAACGTCTAACCAATCTTGACGAGAGGAACAATACTCATCGCTATCGTCATCCTCCCAATTTTTCATAAAAAGACCAATAACTTCATAGCCTTGCTGCTTTAGCATCCAAGCTGCCACGGAAGAATCCACGCCTCCAGACATCCCAATCACAACTTTGGATGGCTTTACGGGGGAAATTGCAGAAGAATTTAACGGGATCATCAAAAAATGCGAGAATTCGATATAAGCTGAAAACCCCATTGTAGAAGTCTTAGCCAAACTTTAACCAAAATACCGCTAAGATTTGCGTAATGGATATAAGGGTAAGTAAATAGGTGCTTTTTGACCCATTTCACTAAAATAGATTTTTAAAAAAATTAGCATTTGGAGATATGCCATGCGCATAGGAGTGCCACTTGAAATCAGACACGGGGAAACTCGCGTAGCCGCCACCCCTGAAACCGTTAAGAAACTCATCGGCCAAGGTCACCAGGTAGTCATTCAAAAGGATGCCGGTGTTCAAGCAAGTCAACCAGATTCAGCCTATGAGGCAGTGGGCGCAAGCATTGGGAGCGCAGCTGACGCCTTAGGCGCGGAAATCGTACTCAAGGTTCGCACACCAGAAGCTGCGGAACTTAAACATCTTAAAAATGGCAGTGTCCTTATTGGAATGCTTGACCCATTCGATAACCACAATATCGAAGCTATGGCCGCGCAGGGTATTACCGCCTTTTCTTTGGAGGCGGCTCCCAGAACAACTCGCGCACAAAGCATGGACGTTCTTTCATCTCAGGCAAATATTGCCGGTTACAAAGCGATCATGATCGCCGCCAACGAATATCAACGGTTCATGCCCATGCTGATGACTGCTGCTGGCACAGTAAAAGCTGCCCGTGTTTTAATTTTAGGCGCTGGGGTTGCTGGCTTACAAGCGATTGCAACTGCAAAGCGCTTAGGCGCAGTCATTGAAGCTTCTGATGTGCGACCGGCTGCCAAAGAGCAAATTGAATCCTTGGGCGCGAAATTCGTTGACGTGCCTTACGAGACGGATGAAGAACGTGAGATCGCCAAAGGCGTTGGAGGTTATGCCCGCCCAATGCCTGAAGCCTGGATGAAGCGTCAGGCCGCATTAGTTGCAGAGCGAGCGCAACAAGCTGATATTGTCATTACTACCGCCTTGATTCCCGGACGTAAACCACCGGTTCTTTTGCATAGCGACACAGTAGTCAAGATGAAGCCTGGCTCCATTGTTATTGACTTAGCAGCAGGACGTGGGGATAACGGATCAGGAAACTGCCCACTCACCGAAGCCGATAAAGTGATTGAAGTCAATGGCGTAAAAATTGTTGGCTATACCAACTTAGCCAGCATGGTTGCAGCAGATGCTTCCGCACTTTACTCACGTAACGTACTCGACTTTATGAAGCTCATTATTGATCCAGAGGCAAAGTTAGTTATTCCAAGTGATGATGACATCGTTACTGCCTGCTTAATGTGTCGTGATGGTCAAGCGATCCGTAAAAACTCATAGAATAAATTCATACGAAGGAAACACCATGGATCTCGCCGCCTTTCAAAGCATCCTCACAGTCCAAAATATCACCGTCTTTGTGCTCGCCATTTTTGTTGGTTATCACGTGGTATGGAATGTCACCCCTGCATTACACACCCCACTCATGGCCGTAACCAATGCAATCTCCGGCATTATTATTGTTGGCGCACTTCTACAGACTGAAGTAATTGGTGGAGATGAAATCACTCTTACCAGCGTGATTGGTGCGGTCGCTGTTTTCCTAGCCTCGATCAATATTTTTGGTGGCTTCATGGTTACCCGGCGCATGCTTGAAATGTTCAAGAAAAAAGCCCCCAAGGCTGGTGCGGCTGGAACTAAATAAAAAAGAAAAAAACCAATACTGAGACCAAATTTATGTTAAATATCACAGCCATTTCTTACCTTATTTCTTCGGTGTTATTTATCCTCGCTTTGCGTGGGCTATCCTCACCAACCACCTCTCGTCAAGGCAATACCTTTGGCATGATCGGCATGTTACTTGCCGTTATTACGACTTTCGCAATTCCTGACTTCAAGCCTGTTTTCTCATTGATCATCGGTGCGATTGTGGCCGGTGCGATTATTGGGACTATTGCTGCAAAGCGCGTACAAATGACAAAAATGCCAGAGCTTGTTGCTCTAATGCATTCTTTTGTAGGCTTGTCTGCTGTATTAATTGCAGTAGCTGCAGTATTTAATCCTGCACACGACCACACTGGCGCACAAAAGATCGAACTCTTTATCGGCGCATTTATTGGAGCAATCACCTTTACCGCCTCTGTGATTGCCTTCGGTAAATTATCCGGAAAGGTCAGCGGTAAACCCGTGAGCTTTAACGGACAGCATCTACTCAATCTCATCTTAGCCATCACGATGGTCGGCGCGGGCGTAACTTACTATTTAACCGGCAGTCACGCAGCCTTCCTAGCAATGTGTGCTGTTGCCTTGGTATTGGGTGTGACATTAATCATTCCAATTGGTGGAGCAGATATGCCAGTAGTTGTATCAATGCTAAACAGCTACTCTGGCTGGGCTGCTGCAGGCATTGGTTTTACATTAAACAATCCCGTATTGATTATTGCTGGTGCCTGTGTAGGATCTTCTGGAGCAATTCTTTCTTACATCATGTGTAAGGCGATGAATCGCTCAATCGTGGCAGTATTGCTCGGCGGCTTTGGTGCTGAAACTTCAGCTGGTGGTGGCGATGATAGTGGCCCTAAGAATTACAAAACCGGCTCTCCAGAAGACGCTGCCTTCCTGATGGAAAATGCTGACACTGTGATTATTGTTCCTGGCTATGGTCTTGCAGTTGCACGTGCCCAGCACGCCCTGAAAGAACTCACCGAAAAACTCACGCATCACGGCGTGACTGTGAAATACGCGATTCATCCTGTTGCAGGTCGCATGCCTGGCCATATGAATGTTCTCTTGGCTGAAGCTGAAGTTCCTTATGACCAAGTATTCGAGATGGAAGATATCAATAGTGATTTTGGACAGGCTGACGTAGTGTTAATACTTGGCGCAAATGACGTGGTTAACCCAGCAGCGCGTACGCCAGGCAGCCCGATCTTTGGCATGCCTATCTTGGAAGCTTTTAAAGCCAAAACGATTATTGTCAACAAGCGCTCTATGGCTGCTGGTTATGCAGGTCTAGATAACGAACTCTTCTATATGGATAAAACCATGATGGTCTTTGGTGATGCGAAGAAGGTCGTTGAGGAGATGGTCAAAGCAGTTGAATAAAGATTAAAGCCAATGGATGTAAGGCTCTAATTACTAAAAAGGCTTGCTATAGTTACTAGGCAAGCCTTTTTAAATTGCACTCTTTTGATGATTGAGCCTAATTACTTCATATATCTAAGTCACAAATAAAAAACGCCTGGTCTTTTGAACCAGGCGTTTTTGTTTCTACAGCTAGTTAGCCGAGGAAATATGGCAATTACATCATGCCGCCCATTCCACCCATGCCACCCATTCCACCCATATCAGGCATACCGCCACCAGATGACTCATCTTTTGGAGCCTCACAGATTGCGCAATCGGTTGTCAACAATAATGATGCAACAGAAGCCGCATTAACTAATGCAGTTTTTGTCACTTTAGTTGGGTCGATCACACCTTGTGCTACGAGGTCACCATACTCACCTGTTGCTGCGTTGTAGCCGGTATTGCCTTTGCTAGCCAATACCGCATTCACAACAACACTTGCTTCGTCGCCAGCGTTAGATACGATGATGCGAAGTGGCTCTTCCATAGCGCGCAATACGATGCTAATACCAGCATCTTGATCAGCGTTATCGCCCTTCAATCCTTTGATACCTTGCATAGCGCGTAACAATGCTACGCCACCGCCAGGAACAATACCCTCTTCAACAGCAGCACGGGTTGCATGTAACGCATCATCAACACGCGCTTTCTTCTCTTTCATCTCCACTTCAGTAGCGGCACCAACACGAATCACTGCAACACCGCCTGCTAGCTTAGCAACGCGCTCTTGCAATTTTTCTTTGTCATAGTCGCTAGTAGCTTCTTCGATCTGAACACGAATGTTCTTCACGCGAGCTTCAATCGCTTTAGCATCGCCAGCGCCATCAATGATGATGGTGTTTTCTTTGCCCACTTCGATACGCTTAGCTTGACCTAAGTGCTCAAGAGTTGTTTTCTCGAGTGTTAGACCAATTTCTTCAGCAATTACAGTACCGCCAGACAATATAGCGATATCTTCCAGCATTGCTTTACGACGATCGCCAAATCCTGGAGCTTTAACAGCGCAAGTTTTGATGATGCCGCGAATGTTATTTACAACCAAAGTTGCCAAGGCTTCGCCTTCAACATCTTCAGCAATAATCAACAAAGGACGACCTGACTTTGCTACTTGCTCAAGTACTGGGAGTAAATCACGAATGTTGCTAACTTTTTTGTCAAACAAAAGGATGTATGGGCTTTCCAATACAGCAACTTGTTTTTCAGGTTGGTTAATAAAGTAAGGAGAGAGGTAACCACGATCAAACTGCATACCTTCAACAACTTCAAGCTCATCTTCCAATGACTTGCCATCTTCAACAGTAATTACACCCTCTTTACCTACTTTTTCCATTGCTTCAGCAATACGCTGACCAATGCTGTAATCACTATTAGCTGAAATTGAGCCAACTTGCGCGATTTCTTTAGTAGTTGTACAAGGCTTGCTAATCTTTTTGAGCTCTTCGATTGCCGCTGAAACTGCTTTGTCGATACCGCGCTTCAAATCCATAGGGTTATGGCCTGAAACTACATATTTCATACCTTCACGTACGATAGACTGAGCCAAAACAGTAGCGGTAGTTGTACCGTCACCAGCGATGTCAGCAGTTTTGGAAGCAACTTCCTTAACCATCTGAGCACCCATGTTTTGAAGTCGGTCTTTGAGTTCGATTTCCTTAGCTACGCTTACACCGTCTTTAGTAACGAGTGGGCCGCCAAATGAACGCTCCATCACTACATTGCGACCTTTTGGTCCCAAAGTTGTTTTCACTGCGTTAGCGAGAATATTTACACCCTCAACCATCTTGGTACGGGCGCTATCTCCAAATACAACGTCTTTTGCTGCCATGATTGAATTCCTTTCTTAAACGCTCAATTACTTCTGAACAACAGCCATGATGTCTTCTTCGCGCATAACGAGAAGTTCGTCGACGCCGACTTTAACTGTTTGACCTGCATATTTACCAAACAACACGCGATCGCCAACTTTGACGTCAGGTGCATTTAACTTACCGCTGTCATCACGCTTGCCTGGGCCAACTGCCAATACTTCACCTTGATCAGGCTTTTCAGCAGCAGCATCAGGGATGATGATTCCGGAAGCAGTTTTTGATTCTTGATCTAAACGTTTAATGATTACGCGATCATGTAAAGGACGCAGATTCATTCCTTCTCCTAAGTTAGTAAGTGTTAACTAAATAAAATATCAATATAAATCAATGACTTGAATCCTCTTCATGCAAATACTAGGGGAAATAAATGCATTTATATCCTGTATTAGCACTCACATAGAGAGAGTGCTGATTATATAGGTCTAAATTCCGCGATTTCAAGGGGCAAATCGCCATAAATTCTTTAAGGAATTGGCCCCTATCTATACTGCTATGGCTCGCAGTCTAAATTGGGACTTTCGCATCTTAAATTGGTACTCAACCCCCAATAGGTATATGGCTCGGGCCTCTCCATGCGATTAATAATCCAAATTTTGAGCAAATTTACTACTTATTGAAAATTTTGGAATCAACGGTCAGAGTTAAATTTAAAATCCGAAATTTTTATCTGCGGGATTTTTTGCAAGTCATTGATTTTGCTGAAATATAGAGTCCCAACTTAAGCTGCGAGAAATACAAGACTCCAAGCCGCACCCTTTAAGAATATGGGCTTGCGAGCCATCAAACTAGAAAGGAAGGAAATAAGCTGATATTTGTGTTTTTACAGCCAACTTATGCAATAGGCAGATTCAGCCTATCTAGAAAGAAGTAGTCGATCCCGCAAGGAGTCAAATACAAAATATCGCTCTTTCCCGTCAAGGAGCGAACCGTACTTATTAAGCATCTCATCATCTAAAGCGCTAAAGGCATCCATCTCGGCTTTGCGCAAATCAATTTGCGAAGGGCTAGCTAATAGCCTATTGCCTGTTACTAAGTAAACCGCATCAGCGCCAATCTTGGAGGCTAAATCAAAGTATGAGGCCTTCGGCTCTCTTCGCCCGCCTTCATAGGCGCCTTGCGCCAACACCTTTACTCCAACACGCTCCGCAAACTCTGCCTGAGTAAAGCCTAAACGCTTACGTTCTTCGCGAATTCGCTCGCCTAACTTACGGGAAAAATCTGGGGCGTTGTTCATGCAGTGTTAAAATACGTGATTTTGAATATTTTTAACTATTTATATGCTATTTTTTTAGTCTTAATTAAAGATAATTGATTTATTAATATTCGGAATGATATACAGATAGCAACAAATTAGCAAGCAGTTCAAAACTAAACACTTAGAGCTATTAGGTCACAAGGAAAACAAAATGAGCACATAAAAAAACCAGATTCACCCTCTCAGGCTATCTGGCCAAGCTATTTTTATTTGAGACAAAACTATTGGTATGTTTATTTTCTCGAATTTAAAGCGCTAGGTCAAGCCTTTTGCAACCTAAATTTTGAGGTGCTGACAATAATTAAATTCATTTGAATGTAATTAATAGCCCCTAGCGAGAAAATTCATGAAAAAAGTACAACGTCGTAAGCCCAAAGGCCGATTTGGAAAAAAAGTTAAAAATCTTTCGGAAGCCAAAGATCTTATTAAGTCCTCCCCCTGGAGAACTACGGGTGGAGCATTTATCAGGGGCCTAACCCCCCTCCCCGCTCAATGGGAATCCTATCTGGAGAGATTTAGCGTCTCAACACTTGCGCTGTGTTCGGATGTGATCTCGATTGCTTCACAACCATTTACCGAAGAATATCTGGACTCCCAAGGGATAAAGCGCAGCTACACCCCTGACTACTTGGTAGTGCTTACAGATCGCTCCGAATTACTGCTTGAGGTCAAAAGCCTTAGGCACTTAGTGATTGATGAATCTCTGTCCAAATATATTGATATCGCAAACCACTTAAAGCCAAAGAAGAAGTTTCGATTTTTAGTCGACACACAACTAGAAGAGTGTCCACGATTCAAAACAGTTAAGTTGCTCTTCAGATATGTAACAAGCAACATTCGCGAAGATACCTATCTAAAAGTTGAGGCCATTCTATCTTCTACTAATACGGGCATTTCAATCCGCGAGCTGATAGAAAAAGCTGAAGTTGAATTAGTTGATGTCTATACCCTAATCGCCAAAAGAAAGCTGTGTATCGATTGGAATGCCTCGCTAGATGACCAAGCAGAGGTAAGCCTGCCAAACAAACCATTCGAGGGACTCTCAATTGAAAAAATTCTTGCCTCAGGTCAACATGGTGATTTTTTGGAAAAATTGGCTTTGGGTTATCGGTCCGAAGATAAACGACTCATATCACTTGCGAAGGTTGGGCGACAGTATGATCATCCGCCAAACCCATTCAGAGTTATATGCGGATTTTCTCAGCCAACATCTCTTGATGGTGTCCAGCAAGCTGAGCGCCCCACTCGAAAATCTTGGGATCGCAGAGATGAGGCAATTGGTAATAATCCTCTCCCAAAAAAAGATAGTGATGAGGAGGGGGAGATATGAATAACTTCCTATTTGAGCCTGGCCTGGTAATTTCACGCATCGGAGAAGAGCTCAGATTAACTTCTCATATTGGTAATGAGATTGAATTTGCAGATCTTGCGACGGGGGAAATCATTTCCCTCGCAGAAAATCAATTCTGGGAAGAATATGTTTCCAAAAAACTAAAAATCATCAAAAGCTTTTCATCGGATAAGGAAATTCTGACCTTTGGAGAGGTTGAGCCAATTAAACCAAGTGAGTTTCTTGATAATCTCTCAGAAAATAATCGGGCAAATGCACTCAGGAAAAGTCTCTACATTTCAGGCCTAATAAAAAGAAAGTTTACGCGGGGTAAGAAAAAATACCTTCTAGAAGCGATCAAAGAAATAGCTCAAGAAATTTTTGATAAGAAGCCTCCGAGCCCAACTTCGATTCACAGATGGTGGCAAAAATTCGATGAGTCAAACCAAAGGATGCATTCTCTTATATCAATGAATTCGTATAGGCGGAGAAAAAAAGGAATTGATCGCGAAAGCGAGCAATTTATGCAAGATCAGATCGAGGCCAAATACCTAGTCAAAACTAGACCTGGAATTGCAAGCGCATACCGAGGATATCTAACTGAACTAGAGCTTGAAAATAATAGTCGAGCCTTAAGGGGCAAGCAGCTGTTGACTATCGTCTCCGATCGCACCTTCTATGAACGCATCAAAGTAAAAAATAAATACGATGTCATGGTTGCAAGGCATGGAAAAGAATATGCCGACAATCATTTTCGAATGATTCGAGGCCACCTTCCATCGGAGTACCCGCTAGATGTCATCGAGGTTGACCATACTCTCTTAGATATTATGGTTGTAGATGATGATTTGCACTTATGCCTTGGCAGACCTTGGTTAACCACCATGAAAGATCGCTACTCAGGAATCATTATTGGCTTTTCATTCTCCTTCCAAAAAACAGGCATCGAGAGTATTGCCAATTGCTTTAAACACTCTATGACAGCACATCTTGATGTTCAAAAAAGATGGCCCGACATAAAAAACCCTTGGCCTTCATTTGGATTTGCCCAATACTACGAGTTTGATAGGGGGAGTGACTACATAGCAGAACAATGCAGAAGAATGGTCAGAAGTACAGGCGCCCATTATGAGTATTGTGCAACAAGAGCTCCATGGCATAAAGCATCGATAGAACGATTCTTTAGAACTCTTAATGAGACGCTATTTGAGACCATGCCTGGAAGAACATTTTCGAGTTTAGCAAAACGAGGGGATTATGATCCCCAAGTAGATTCGGTAATAAAAATTTCGACGTTTACATACTTATTGCATCTTTGGGTTTGTGATTTTCACAACATACTTCCCAATGCTGACAATCAGGCAACCCCGCTTGATCTTTGGAATGGCGGCATAAAAATTGCACCTCCACGCTATGCAGCTAATCTCGACGATATCGACATCATGGTGGGAAAACATGTTGAGGGTACGCTCACTAATGAAGGCCTAAGATACAAATGGATTAACTATGCCAGCGATGAACTAAGTGAACTGATGAGGGCTATTGGGAAAGGTCAGAAGGTTGAGTTTGTTATCAATCGAGAAGACCTTGGATCCGTTCAAGTGAAAAACCCAATCGCAGATAAGTATTTTGAAGTTCAATCTACAAGACCAGAATACAGTAGTGGCCTTAGCGAATATCAGCATCGATACTTGCGAAAAGAAGGCGGAATAAAGCTCAATAAAAATAATGCAATTAATGAGCTTCTGAAAATGAGAAGAAAGGTTGATAAAACTATAGAGGGCTCCATAACGGGTAAAAATAAATTTAATCCCTCTGAAGCTGCAAGACTAGCCGGAATCGACTCTAACTCAGTGATTAAAGGAAAAAATAAGTCGATCAACAATGTTTTCGCCAACCAAAATCTGGGGTCAGAAGAATCGGCTGCTGAAGTTATTCAATTTCCAGCATATGTCCGCAAAAAATTGACGTGGGGTGCATGATGAATTCCACTGACTTTCATACAGGGAACTTATTTGCATCAATTACTCCCGAGATTCGTGAAGAAATTTGTGCGGAGCAATTACGCGAACAGATAATGGCTCGTCATAATTCCTGGGAAATGCATAAATTCGTTCGAAATATTCCCATCGCCTACGATCAATTCAGGGAGGCAATGGAGTTTGCTGATCACCTACTGTTGCGGTCCAAAGAAGGGAGTGAGGGCCCGGGTGGACTCTGGCTCCTAGGGGATGGCGGCTGTGGCAAGAGCTTCTTGCTAGAGCAGATCATGAAAAAATATGCACCACAAGAAACAATCCATGCGCGAATCTGCCCAATTGTGAAAGTTTCGTTTTCAGCTCAGCCAACCCAAAAAGATTTCTTGCGAACATTGCTAAAGCAATTAGGTCAAAACATGGCTCTTCTGAATGACCGTAGCATAGCGGATCTTCAAAAAATATTGCTTGCCGCACTTGTTGCCGCCAAGACAATAGCAATCATTTGTGATGAGGCTCAACATCTCTGGCTAAATGTATTAGCAACACGGGTGGCAGATCGGATTGGGGGAAAGGTTGGAGATCTCATAAAAGATATTTACAACTCATCAAATGTTGCTTTTATTTTTTCTGGGACGCCAGGCCTGCAAAAAATATTGGATATCGATTCTCAGGTGCGAACTCGCTGGAAGGGGGTATTCCTATTGAGGTGTTTTAGCAATGGCCCTGAATTTGAAGATGTCCTCAGTGCAATTGATGAAGCCATTCCCTTGCCAGAAAGATCTAATCTTGAGAGATATGCCTCAAAAATACACCTCATTACAGAAGGCAATATTCGAGATGTGAAGGATTTTATCGCTCAAGCAGTCTGGTTTGCAGCTGAAGCTAAATCCGCCAGTGCTGAAGGTCACCTTTTCCAAGCCTGCCAAAAGACCTTTGGGCAAAGCAGGCCAAATCCGTTTGAACCCCATCATGGATAGACTATTTCATCGAGTGCAACCCCACCCAGGGGAAGATGGCTATGGATTTTTAGTGAGAGTGGTTCATGCAAACTACCTAAAAGGGGGTCCCGCTAATTTACTAGAGCTTATCTGCGAAGACACTAAAGAAATTCGCATACAAGATATACCAAGGATAGCCAACTATTGCCTTAATTCTGTTGCAGAACTCTCGCAACTCTCTGGTGTTGAGGTTTCTCGAACAGGGGGAGAATATATTTGGCAAATTAACGGCGAGCTCATTACAAAATCAGCATTCTTAGCAAGCAGATATTCCAAGGTTTGCCCAAAATGCTTAGGAGAGTCTAATTATTTACGTGGGTCTTGGTCCCTGACTTTTTATACCGCATGTCCTGCCCATAAAACGTCTTTAATAGATAGCTGTGGTGCGTGCGGAAAGCGCCTTAAGTGGAATCGTCGATTTATAGAATATTGCGGATGCGGCCACCCTTTAAAAGAATCTCAATCCCATACTGCGTCTCCTGGCTCTATTTTTATAGCCAGCCTGATAGAAAATCGATTTAATCAAGAAACTTCGCCAACTAGGGGCCTTCTTGCAGATAGGGAGATAGATAGACTGGCCAATCTATCCTTGGATGGCCTATGCAAGACCCTGTGGTTCCTAGGTCATTGCATATTTAATCTCGGAAGTTATGGTCCTGGGCATGGCAGAAAAATATTAACCATTGATGAGGCAGATCAAATGATCAATCAAGCCATCGAACTTTTGCATCAGTGGCCCCACAATCTCGGAAATCGGCTATCTAAACTGTCAATGCGTCAACCATCCAAGAGTAGCGCCTCTCTGATTGAGCGTCTTTTTGGTCCCGCACAATCCTACTTACAAAGCGAAATTACCACTGACGAACTGTTTTATGTTCGCACTGCTTATGAGCAGCACATAAGAAAAGTTTGGCGCCAATTTGATACCCGAAATCAAAGCACGCTATCTACCAGACAAATGGAGCTAGACACAACATGGTAAAGCCCCTATCCCCCATTGGTCAGCTTGAGTCTAAAGCTATAAAGGAACTTGAAGAACTTGGAGGGAGCTGGATGCCACAATATGAACGCATATATGGGGTGCCGGCAATTGAGGAATTTGAAGTCTTCAGCTCTTGGATTGCGCGCACATCCCTAGCAACTGAAATTCCACTTACTAAACTCTTAGAGGCCATGGGCATTAAGCATCAATCCCATTTAGTAGATCTCGGCGTAATCCATTTAGATCTCGAACGTATTAGCGGCATTACCGGCATCCATATAGACTCTTTATTACATTTAAATTTTCCCGGAGGGTCAATTCTTTCTGAATCTAAGTTTTCATTTTTAAGCACTCATCAACTTACAGAAAAACCACTCTATCAGTTTTGTCCGCATTGCCTTAAATCTGACGTTATCCCCTACTTTAGATCTTCATGGAGACTATCTATAACGCGTATATGCCTAATACATAAAGTGGAATTGAGAGATTGCTGTCATCAATGCAATAAAAAGATTAATTTAAGTCATTTAAGAAAGATGAGGAATTTCAGTGGCTTCTTTCGAATTCCATCATTACTATTTTGTAATTTTTGCATGACCAATCTATTGCATGCACCCACACATTTTCTTAAAGAAAATATCCTTACCAAAGCCTTAGATCATCAGGCGTTAATTGATGGGTTAATCAAGAGGACCTTTAATGGTGGGATATCAAAAGAAATCTCAAGCTATAAAAATATAACTTTAGAAGAAAAGCACGAAGCATTAACCTCCAAAAGAGTGCTGAGAAATAGAATTAAAAAATTGAGCAAAGCCTACCTAGCATTCGAATTTGACGAACACATGGCTAAATTAGGGTCAACTGATATTGTTACTTTCTGGAGCAACTTCCCTTGACCATCATTAAATTTTATAAAGAAGCTTCGTAAGCTTGCTTAATGATGTACATCGCATACTCAATATCCTCAGACTTAGAAATACCTAACTGGGTATTTCCGTTACCCCAACGACCCTTACCACTAACATCCTCACACAGATTATGCGGATCCTTAATATCTCCTAAATCTACATTAAGGGATAGACGCAAGCGACTCTTTTGTGGCACAACATCTACAAAGTTTGAATCCGTCTTAAAGGCTATATAGAGCTTCTTATTTTCTTCTAAAATTGCTGGATCAAGTGCCTTTATCGATACTTCAAGCTGCTTAAATAGATTTAGCATGTCCCCCTTAAGGTATTCATAGCTATCTAAAGAATATTCAACAATCTCCTTTTTTTGAATCTTTCTGTTGCGATAAGACTCAAGCGTAGATTCATTTATTGCAGGGTAAATCCAAACCTTAGAGGCCAGCTTAGACAACTCTGAGGCCCTTGAAGTGATTGCCGCCTCATTCCATGAAGTTAACTCGCCTAAGCCTTTATTTAAAAACAAGTTGCTTGACTTAAACCCGCCAGAGATTGACTGCTTTTCCTTGAATGGCCGATCACTTAACTCGGAGTTATATCCAGTTAAAGTTAAATTACCAATCGTATGCAGGTACTTGGCCTGAACTTCTTTCCAGGATTCTCCTAGATCAGCCCTCCACGAATCACTTAAATTGCTGTTTTGAGGCAAGATATGTTCAATCGTGTAATCACCTACGTTTACTGGCTCTCTTGAGTGTCTTGAGTTCTCAAGACGAGTCAAGAGATAATTTTTATTCCTAAAGTTATATACATCCTTTTCTTGGAACTTTCTAATGAACTCATCATCTGAGGGATAGCGCCTTGCAGCGTCTTTAAGCATCAAAGCAGCCTTAAATGAACTCAGATAGTCAGATGTATCGATTTCCTTATAAAGCGTAGCAAATGTTTTGTTTAAGGCATTAGTTGGTATCTCACAGATAGCACGCCTAAAGACGTAGCTTTCTAGAACATCCAGAATTTCATTAAATGTTTCTAGGTCGATTACTTCTTTGGCGTAATCAGAGTAGACATCCAGTAAGAATGGATAAACAACATCTACCTTAAGTTCATTTAAGTTAACAAAACGCTTGAGGAGCTGAGCCTTAGGCTCCTTCTCTAGAGCCATATTCACAAAATATTGGGAATACTGGTCGATATCCTTAACCAGAGAATCAATATCCTTCTCCAAGGAGAAAACCTTAAACTCTTGATAAACAGCATCGATATTGGGGATGCGACCCAGCTTCAAAGTTAGGTAATCACGCATGAATCGGTCAAATAGCTTGGTGTATTCAGCATGGCCGAAGCGCTTTTCAATCGGAAACCAGAATTCTCGATAAACCTTTGATTGATGATCTGGCGGCAAGTCCATTAATACATAATTACGAATTAAGTCTGCTTGACTTAACTTCAAGCCCGTTGAATTCAGACTCTCAAAAATTAACTGCGGATTGTCGTTACCCCTATCTAAGGAGATATCAACAATCATTAGCTTTTGCAACCCTTTATATACATCAACAAGATTAGCTTGCTCTAACCGCTCAAGAAAAAATTCGAAATTCTCAAGGACCCGCTTTGAATATTCTTCGGGAACCTTTTCGCCGTTTACTAAGGCTAAAAGGGTGGTCCTATCAGACTTAGTGAGAATTAGCTTGTAGAAAAGAGGTCCGTCTTCATTCGGATTGCAAATGTATAAATTGCGAATCTTCTTAGCAGTGATAGATTCCACCTCATTCAGCTGGAGCGTCCCACCGTGTTTATCAATGGTGGCCGCAAGTGCCAAAAGGATGAGAGTTGTAGTTGTTAAGCGCTGTTGACCATCAATGACTGACAGCTGAGGAGTGGCTGAGGCCTGATAAATACCGTCTTGCACATAAACAACTGAGCCAACGAAGTGAGACTTGATGGCGTCATTTTCGCCGGCATGAATGATGTCATTCCACAGCTCATCACATTGATTGTCTTGCCAGCTATAAGTCCTCTGGTACAGAGGGATCAGGCATTGCATGTCTGTTTGCAGAAATTTTAGGAATTTGTTTTCACTAGCTTTCATATTCTTTGACTTATAAAACCACTTTATGACCATTTTTAGATAACCAACGCTCAGCATCTCGATACTTTGGCATTGCTATCTCCACTTTTCTCCAAAATCTATCGTCATGCCCCGTAGCCTCGATATGGGTTAACTCGTGAATAATGACGTAATCAGCAATATGCATGGGCAGCATTGCAAGCCGCCAATTCAGGTTAATACGCTTGGCATTTGAGCAAGATCCCCATCTGGCGCCCAACTCCATCACGCGTATTTGACTTGCTTTGTAGCCAAGCTTTTTGGCCAAGCTCTCAGCCCTTGGGATAAGGGATTCCTTAGCCACTTTCTTATAAAAAGAAACAAACCACTTTTCACCCTCATTAGTAGATTGTGGCTTTAACTGAAACCTTTTGCCATCATGAATAAGATTGGACTGCTTCCCATGATTCTTAATCTCAAGCGAATAGTTCTCGCCAAACAAAAGGAATGACTCTCCTGGTACGTACTCTTTTTTGTTTTTTTGCAGGGTTAAAGAACGGGCTAGTCGTTTAGATTGAATCCATTGCAGCCGTTGATTAACTAATGACCTTACCTCATCTACTTTTGTGGCAAGAGGGGCAAATACGACTACAGAGTTATCAGCCTTAATTTGAATCTCAACATCCTTTCGCTTACTACGCTTCAAAGTAGCTGAAAAGTCTTCAAATACAAGAGCTTGATTAAGCTTTTCTTTGGACATGGAACTTTAAGAATTGGTAAACTAATTTTTCACCTTGTTCAAAGCTATCAATTAAACCAGCTTCTGCAAGGTTGTCGCACGCTTTAGCTACGATTTCCTTGCGGAACATGCTATTGGCAGATGGGTCAGCCTGAAATCCTGCAACAGATTTAGTAATTTCAGTAAGACGATTTTTGATGTCTGCAAACTCTGCCTGCTTCTCTGGAGTGGCTTCAGCCAAAATTACCCCCATCTCCATTGCTAAAGCAGCATCAATTGGATCAACCTGACCAGATAAAACATTCTGCTCATGTTCGCGTATTTGATCAATCAAGTCTTCGAAGTTTTTGATCAGCTCATCCCAATTTTCATTGTATTTGCTAATAAGCTCTTCAACTTTTTCCAACAGCGGCTTATAAAAACCAGGGTCACTATCGATACCAATTCGAGCGCGATGTGTGATGGCATGCTTCATAGTTGCCGCTTGGGCACCCTTCCCCGGCTGCCGCTCCAATTGTTCTGTAAAAGCGTCCGAAAGAATATCTACAGGATCAATAGCAACCTCAACGCCTTCTGAGCGGATGTGTTTATCAATCAGCTCCTTAACTTTAGCTCCAGCCCAAGTAATTGAGGTCATTTCCTCCCTATACCGCTCGCGCGCTAAAGCAATAATTGTTCCTAAACGTCTCGTAGCAGGCATAAATTGCTGAGCTGCTGCGCTTGGCATTAATAAGTCCACAGATTGGAAGAAATTTCTAGCTAAAACATTGAACCCGTCTCTATCAGATTTAACTTCCAATGCTTGAATCATCAACTCTTGCACTGACTGTGCATCTATAGCGCCATCATTCTGATTTAAAAAATCAAGCACACCAAAAATATTTTTCCTACTAAAGAACTGAACGATAAGATTCATTCTTGATTCCGCAAGAGGAACATCAGACTCAACGCTCTGTATGCCCTCCATGATGTCTTGCTTAGCCTCATCCTCATACATGGCCAATGCCTCAGATAAATTGGCCAAAACACCTATGTAGTCCACGACTAGACCATAGGTCTTGCCCTCCATAACACGGTTAGCTCGTGCGATGGCTTGCAATAAGGTGTGTTCTTTTAGATTTTTATCCAAATAAAGTACTTGTTCAATTGGGGCATCAAAACCAGTAGTGAGCATGTCACAAACAATCAAAAATGCTAGGTATGTTTCGGGCTTTTCAGGGTTAAATTTCTTCTTAAAGCTATCAATCGCATTCATTTCACGCGAGCGTTGGCGCTCAGTAAGGATGCGAGCATCTTCATTCGTACCATCGGAGGACACAACCACGGCAGATAATAATTTAGCCACTTCCTCAGATTTCTGAATTTCACCCTGATTAGCTAGCTCTTCCGCTTTTTCTTTAATTGCTACATCAATAGCAATACGGTAGTTGTGCGCAGCTAGCTTTGATGACGTAATGATTTGAGCTTTAAATCTATTGGGGAATATTGATTCCACATAATGATGAACAATATCTTTAGCTATCTCTGAAATTCTCTCTGGAGCCTCAAGATAGGCATCCATATTGCCGTATTTCTGAACAATTCTATTTCTGGTTTCGTTATCCAAACCGGAAACAAGGTTTTCAAAATCCTTTTTGAGCCCAATACGGCCAGCAACAGAAGAATTTACAGTTTTTCCAACATACTTCAGCGGGACAGTCGTTCCATCTTCAATAGATTCGCGAGGCGTATAAACATCCAAATAAGAACCAAATCGACTTGTTGTTCTTCTAGTTTTGCTAACCAATGGCGTGCCAGTAAACCCATACCTAACAGCATTGGGGAAGGCTGCCGCTAAATTATTTCCAAGGCTAGAGTTTTGGGTTCTGTGAGCCTCATCAACAATCACAATGATGCGATCTGAAGTATTAATTTCACCAAAAGCTTGATAGTTTGTAACCTCGGGAAGGCCCAAGGTGGAGCGAATGCCTTGATGAGATTTGTTATCTCCAAATTTATGAACCATAAGCAGGTTTAAATTCGGTGTTGGCGTTGAAAGCCTATCTAATTCATTTTTGGATGAAATATTAGTAACCGTCTCATGGGCCACTTTTGCAGTATTGACGAGTTGACCCTCCAAATCTGTGCGGTCTACAATGATGATGAACTTAAAATCTTTTAAGTCGTCAAGCTTCCGTAGCTTTCTGACCAAGAACATCATAGTTATAGATTTTCCAGAACCAGTCGTATGCCAAAAGATGCCGCTTCTATTCAATCCATTTTCAGCTCTAAGGCGGTCAATAGCTTTCATTACAGCGCGGTATTGTTGATGTCTAGCAACAACCCTGAACTTGAAGTCATCTTCTTCAACGACTGCAGAAAAGTTTTCAATCAAGTCCAATAGACGTTTAGGCTCGCACATAGACTGCACAATGACTTCTTGCGCATTCATGCCATCATTTTCAAGCGGATAGGGGTCGGTCCATTTGTAGTAATGCCTACTAGTAGCGCAAACTGTGCCAAACATTGCGTTTTCTCGACAAGTTGCAATATTGAATGCGTTATAGAGAAATAGATCCTCACAACCCTCTTTAAGCCCTGCCTTATCGGCGGAACGTTGGTTTGAATAACGCAAAATTTGTTCAATTGCATCCTCTACCGGATTTGCCCCTGAAATTGGCTGCTTAGATTCGATAACAACAAATGCAAGACCATTGATAAAAAGCACCGTATCAGGGCGTATCCCCTTAGTAGTTCCGGGAACCTCTAAGCGAAACTGGTTAATTGCAATAAATTCATTTTTATAAACATCTTTGAAGTCAACCAAACGCACAGGTTTATCTTCGTGATTAGCCTCATCCCTTTCCATGAGAGGTTCAATGAGCCTTTGATAAGCAGCTTCATTTCTATCAATGAGGGAATGTTCACTTATCGATACAGCTTTTTTAGCCCAAGTTTCAATTTGAGCGGAATTCATCCAGGGATTTAAGTCCTTGAGTTTTCTAGCAAGAACTTCGGGCAAATAAAACTGATGAAATGTTTCTCGAAGGCTCTTGGTTGGGTCTTCAGGAATGCCCTCACCCTGGTTGATAACTTTCCAACCAAGGGCTTCTAACTGCTTTAGGAGTGGCTTTTCAACTTCAGTGTATTCAGACATCTTTAACTTTCATTAATTAAGAGGTTGCCGCCTCCATAGCAACTATGTATAACTAATTAACCCTTACCCGTCCCGTAAGTAAATCCTGCATTAAACCTTGTTTTTGAAGCTCCAACTTCTCTAAGTTTAATTTTTCATTATCAATAACGCTATCCACCGATGAAATAATGTCAGCAATTTCATCCTGTCTATCCCTATCAGGGAATTTAAATTTTGCATTAAGTATGCTTAAGTGGGACAAGTGTTTCACTGTAGTTTGGGGAGTCTTATTTTCAATTTCCTGCAAAAAGATGGGTAAGTAGTGAGATAAGTACCTTAAACTCATTTTGCTTTCAGGCAACTCCCTCAGTCTCATTACCCTCTGATTTAATAAAGCTCTTTCCCCACGCCATACCCTTAAATTAAATTCACCATCCATACCAATAAGTACATCCCCATTCTCAACCCAAAAACCATCGGGGACGGGACCCGAGTAATAAATTTCAGTTAAAGCTGAAGATAGGTCTCTTATTCTTAATAATGGATAGCCTAGGGCATCGCCATTAAATTCTTGAGAATTAAACGGATATCCAGTCAAGACTTCGATATTGCCTTTGACTGGAATGCTATTTCCAAAATCCAAATCTCTAATTATTAGCGAATCAATCAATCCATACTTAAGAGCATTATTCTTCTCAATCAACTTTGCAGTCACTTCAATTTGCTCGTCAATCGAAGTAAGAATTCGAGCTATTTTTACTTGCTCTTCCCATGAATCAGGGAGTCTAACTATGATTTTTTCAATTTGACCGCCACTAATATTAGGCTGGGCCCCACCGATTGCATCTACTAAAAGTTTTCTCTGAAACTCTTCACTTGTCACCAGGTAAAACAAGAAGGATGGGGCAATGCATGAGGTTTTAGACAAAAATCTACCCACACGCTGATTTAAATAAGCTTTACCTCCATCATTAAATCTCCCAACTTTTCCAGTTGTTGCACCGGACATTGCAATTAGGATATCACCCCTATCTATCAAAAAAGGTTTATGCATTTCGCACTCTGAAATACAAACAGCCTCTTTCAAGATGATTTTTGAATTTGAAATATCTGAAATACGAACAACTGGAATACCTTCAGGGCCAAACAACGTACTAGAAAATGCATATCCACCTTGGAGTTGTACTCTGGAACCTAAGGGCTCAAGAATAAAATCACTCATAACCCAACTCCTTTAAAAATTGAGCTAATTTTTTAGCCTCGGCATTTCTATTTTCCTCAATCTCTCTTAGAGTGATTGAATACTTATCTTTAATGCTAATAACCGCCTGTTCTGCAGCATTTCTAGTCGCTCTCAATCTTAAGAAATAGGCACTAACTAAAGCATCTCTCCAGCGCCTAAGAACATTCTCACGTGCCTGCTCAGGCGTAACATCGGCTCGTAATTCCTCAATAAGCTTTTCTTTCGAAAGATTAAACTCCTTGATATTTTTTTTGAGCTCTTTTAGCTCCTTATCCAAGGCAAGATGTCCATCTAATTGAGGTGTAATCTCATCAAGTTGCTCTTGGATGCTAGCCATTTTGGCCGTATCCTTTGCTTTCTTAGTTGTTTTAAAGGACTTATCCAAATCTTTCTTGGTTTCTTTTAACTCATCAAGCAAGGCTTTTGGGAGCGCCCCTGAGTCACGAGGATCTACGTCATCTTCTTCCGCCTCTTTAAGCTCCTGAAAAATAGCCTCAAGCTCAGCAATGCGAGATGTCATCTCTCTTGTTTGTTCGAGAATATCGGGCCTTGCTGTAATGAGGATTTCATCATCAGGAACTAAGCGATTGTCATATCCACCGGATGCAATAGAAGCTAAGCCATCTGTAATGACTTTAGAAAAGTCTGCGTAAGAACCCAATATCTGGAACTCATCCAAGACCTCTAGTGACTTTAATGTTTTTAACAGCTCATCAGAAAATTGACGACGAAGCTCAAATGCTTGAGATTTACCTTGTTTGGCAATTCCATCAATTTTGGCCGTAGACTTCTTAAACCAGGATTCTAGAGCAGTCTTATATTTTTCTTCAATATCTTGAATGCCGGAAAAGGACTCAATAGCAGCCTTAATTGACTCTTTATCTTTTGCTAAAGCAGTAAATTTCTGATATCCAGGTTTATCTTTTTTAACAAAGAGTTCAATTAGCCCTGGATAGAATTTCAAAGCACCGCCTCGAAGTTCATCTATTTCAATTTGCGGAACACCGCCATGAATATGGGCTCTAACATCTTGTCTCTCTGGAGTTGGGGTATTATCTACATAGCGACGAATGTTGAGGTTGTAGCCCTCTGCGGCCAACTCATCAGTTGAAATAATTCGTGAATAACCAGGCTGCTCAATACGTTTGTTAAACACATGAGCAATCTTTTCAATGTCTTCAGGGCGCAAAGAATTCTGATTCTTACCCGCTTTAAAGTCCCTGTCAGCATTAATAAATAGAACTGATTTACGCTTTGCCGTGTCTTGTTTATTAATAACCAGCACACAAGCGGGAATGCCAGTTCCATAAAATAGGCCCATTGGTAAACCTATAACAGCCTCAAGATAGCCCTTGTTTAAAAGGATTTTTCTATATTCTTTTTCTTGGCTACCCCTAAATAAAACGCCGTGTGGCATGATTACCGCGGCTTTTCCTTGGTCATTTAATGATGCAACCATATGCTGCAAGAACATAAAGTCTGCTTTTTTTGAGCCCTTGGGAATAAATACATCAAAGCGACCAGGCAGTTGAACTTCAGCCTCACCAGAAGCCTTCATAGAAAACGGGGGATTAGCTAAAACTCGGTCGAATGTTTTAAGAGCGCCGTTCGAATTAAGATGCAAAGGCTCTTTCAAAGTATCGCCGTTACGAATATCCGAGTTAACGATGCCATGCAAAATCATATTCATTTTGCAAATAGCCCAAGTCGCAGAATTATCCTCTTGGCCAGCAAGTAAAAGGGTATTTTTATCCCCGCCTTTTTCTTCTACATAATTTGCCGTTTGAATTAACATACCACCAGACCCCACTGTTGGGTCATATATGTGCATTTTTTCCACCGGTTCCAACAGCTGAACGAGTAAGCGAACAACTTCTGATGGGGTATAAAACTCGCCACCTTTTTTGCCTGCAGAATCAGCAAAATACTTAATCAGATATTCGTATGCGGCACCGAGTACATCAGGGAAATCAAGATTATCATCTTGCAACTCAACCTTATCAAACTCGCCAATTAAATCGCGCAGTTTTTGGTCATCCATCAGGCGCTTCTTATCATTGCCGCCCGTGATATTGAAATTAATTGAAGCTGTTAATACCCCGCCCAACTGCTCTGGATTTGCTTCTTCAATTGCAGCTAGTGCTTTATTTAACACTGTGCCAACATCTTCAGCTGAATACAGGATTCCGGACTTTCCGCCATTATCTAAGTCATAAGACCATCTAGCCTCTTTTGGCACAAAAAATTGTGGGGCATAGAATTCAGCGCGCTCCAGACGTTCAGCCTGGAGTTTCGGAGAAAGCTTGCCTTTTGCGTTTTCAGCAATTAATGACTTACGTTTAGCCACAAACTGGTCATTTAAACGCTTTAAAAATAACATCCCAAAAATATAGGTCTTGTACTCTGATGCGTCCATTTTGCCGCGCAAGATATCAGCAGCGGCCATTAGGCGCGTTTCCAGTTTGGATAACGTTAGTTTTGTCATTTCTTGCCCATTAATCTACAACCATTAGTGTCGCATTTTATCGAGGGCTCTTATATTTTCCAGCACGAATATACCCCCGCTCAGCTTTGTTTATAGATCAAGCTTGTAATTCCCCAAGAGGATTTGTCTTGGCGACCTTTTGCATAGATCTGGTAATCGTCAATATATACATTACCAACCCCTCACAGTAGGCGCTTGTGGTGCCTGATGCGGAACATTAATCGTTGAATTGGGTACAGTTGTTATCGGTGCTGTTGTAGTGCCCTGGTACTGCCCTTGGGGTGAATAAAAATTGGTTTGCCCGTTATCAGTCTGAAAAGACTGCATACTCTGTCCTGTGGCGTTATATACGTTAGTCACACCACTAGGTGATGTTTGTGAATAGCCCTGGTACTGCCCTTGTGGCCCGTAAATTGCTTGTGCCAAAACCAATGGCGGCATAACCGCGAAACCCAATATCAGTAATTTTTTCATAATGAATCCTTATTGCCTCTTACTGGGAGAGTAACCTACTCGATTACCGTTGTTATCAAAGATATTAGTTACGCCTTGGGGCGATTGCACCTCGTATCCGATCCGATTACCGGTGTTGTCATATACCCCATTAGTTGAGTTGTAGTTCATAGAACTGTTTTGATAGTTCATTGGACTATTTTTGTAATTCATGGGGCTGTTGTTGTAATTCATGGGGCTATTTTGGTAGTTCATCGGACTGTTATCCCAGCTTGTGACCTGCGCTCCGGCACCCCCAACCAATAGTACCGACTGAGCCAAAACAAACACTGATATTAGAAATTTCATGATTTCTCCTTTTTAAGTCTGAATCCAGGTTAATTTTTCACAAGCTCATACCATGAGCCTGTCATTAATTAATCTCATATAAACAACTTCGGGAGGAATTTCAAATGATGAAGATTTTTGGTGGTTTCGTAATGCTGATTAGTTTCTACGGCCTAGAAGAAGGATCTGATCCGGCTTTAGTCCAATCTTTTTTAATTGGTCTATTCATGTTCTTTAGTGAATATCTGTTTTCTAGTGTGCGCTCCCTACAAAAGCAAAAAACCCAACCCGGTAGCGAACAGAGCATGAATCAGTTGATGTGCAGAATAAAATGATAATTATTCATTTAGAAAGTACCCCATGGCGAATAACTTCATTAGAGCCGTAGCATTTGCAGCCGAAAAGCATCGCAATCAACGCAGAAAAGATGCAGATGCTTCGCCATATATCAATCACCCTATTGCGTTAGCAAACGTATTAGCTAATGAAGGTGATATCGCCAACGAAGATGTATTGATTGCGGCATTGCTACACGATACGATTGAAGATACACAAACTTCTGAGGAAGAGCTCAAAAAGGAATTTGGGGGCAAGATTGCCTCAATCGTTATTGAAGTTACTGATGATAAGAGTTTGCCAAAAGCGGAGCGGAAGTTGCAGCAGATCGAACATGCATCTCACTCCTCTATTGAAGCAAAGCTAGTCAAGCTAGCAGATAAGATCTGCAACCTACGGGATATGCTCTCCTCACCACCAAAGGATTGGCCCCTAGAGCGTCGTCAAGAGTACTTTGCCTGGGCAATGGCGGTAGTGACAGGCCTACGGGGTACCAATTCAAAGCTAGAGAAAATCTTTGATGATTTGATAGCTAAGGCGCCTTAGTACTTTTGGGCAGCTTTTTTTAATTCAGTGGCAACTTTATTTCTAAGAGTCGCAGGACCGATTACATCAACTTCAGAGCCATGCTTGAGAATATCCATTACTAACTCTGGATCTTGGTTGTAATCAACCTCTAAGGTGTAATAACCATCATTGTCAAAAGAGCCTTCTTGTTGGCCATGCCATTGTTCGGAAGAGACCCAACGCGCTCGGTCAGGCTTTAGTTTTCCTGCTCGCCTTAGTGATCTATCCAATTCATCCTCACGAAATTGGGATTATTCCCACTTGAAATCCTCCTCTAATGAGGTAAGTCTTTGGGGCTTGAGCCTGCCCATAAACTCTAAGTTTGATTCAATGGTCTTTTTCATGTTTTAAGCCTTGCTTTAAGTGGCAATGGAATCGCGCTAACCTTCTCTCCTGAGCTTATTTTGGAGATAAGTATGAGAACTACGAGAAAAGAGTTATTTGATAAGGCATGGGAATTACCCATGACTAAGCTAGCAAAAGAATTTGGTTGCAGTGATGTGGGCCTCAGAAAGGCTTGCGTTAAAAACCAAATTCCTTTACCCCCGCAAGGCCACTGGCAAAAGCTTTCTTATGGCAAGGGCTTTACCAAGCCTAAATTACCACTGCCTGATTTCAATCCCGATATCTCCATAGACCCACAGGCCGTCAAGATCGCTAAGAAGGCTCATCAAGAAACGGTAGAAGTGGAAGCAGCAGTGAAGACCATTACCAATCCGCGAATCACAATTGCGAAAAACTTAAACAACCCTCACCCCTTAATTAGCCAAGCCCTCAAAACGGCGGAAGACTATAAGCGTTGCCTGACTATTGCGCGGAAAGTAGGATGGGGCTCGTATTACAAACTGAATTCCAAAGATCATCCACCACATGATGACAACGGAAAAATGAGGTATTCGGAGTGGGATGGCTGCATTCCTATGTCCGTTAGCTTTGCCACGCTTGATCGCGCATTACGTATCCTAGATCCATTGTTAAAAGCATTAGAGCTAAGTGGGTTTAAGATTCATATCGCTAAAACGGGACAATATGAACGAAGGAATTTGCTATTTGAAAAGGATGGCGAAAAGCTTGAAATTTTTGTTCGTGAAGGTTACACAAGAGTACCCATCTCAACAAAATTACGCACTATTGCCGATAAATTTGACCTACGCTGCAATGAAAAAGAAAATTTTGCCAATGGACTTTTAAATATTGAAGTCAAGATTCAAGGGCATTACCGCTCTGAGACTTTTAAAGACCTAAAGAAGGTTTCCCTAGAAGAGCAGATGGATTTACTGCTTCAGTACATGCTTGATGCACCACAGAAAATTAAGGATCGGCGTGCTGAACAAAAGCGTGAAGAAGATGAGCGGCGGGATCGACAGGCCATTCGTAGCTTCAATGAAAACATCATTAAGAGCCAACAGAAGCAATATGAACACGCCCTAGAAGAAGTCAGGCTTCATAAGCAACATCTAGAGCTAAAAGAATATATAAGGCTACTAGAGGGGCAGATATCTGAATTTTCAGACAAGGAGCGCAAATTAGGAAATTTTTGGATAAGAATTGTTCGAGAATATGCAGAAGATGCCGACCCGCTTAAAAAACGACTTCAACATATTCAGAAGGTGGCAAACAGCCAAGAGGATAAATACGGCAATTACTGGTGCAAAAAATCCAAGGAATATACCCCGAATGAAGAGGATGAGTGGGATGACGAATACGATGATTGACTGGCAGACAATGAAGAAAAAATGGATTGATGATGTTAAAAATACCCTGCTCCCTAAATTAAGTAGAGACAGCAGGTTCATCAACTCCATTCAACTCATAAATCGTTTTCAATCTGAAATTCAAGTTTGGGAAAAGACGGCGTTATTCAAGCCTCTCATTGAAATTGGTAATGAACTGGCATCTGCTGAAAAATTACTAGACCACTTAACCGCGAACGATACACTAACCTATGAACCCCCAATAATTGGAACTAACAAAAAAATTGATTTTCTAATTAATGCTGCGTCCGGCGCATATGAGTGGATAGAAGTTAAAACCGTTGCCCCGCAATGGGTGGATGACCAAGCAGGTTGGATTCGTTTTACTCAAATAGCCCAAGAGGCACCAGAGAATGCCTCATTTATAGCGAGAAGAGAGTGGGCCGGCGCTGCAATCTCAGGCCAGGCTATCAAAGCCAGGTGGAGCTTTATTCAGCGCGCCGCAGAGATTGAAGCTCGCGCACAATCTATCCCCAAAAATCAAAGCGGGCCTATATCGCTACTATTTTGCTCAACCGGCTTAGCCTGGGCAAAAGATGAGCTGGAAGACTTTGCAGATTTCTACAGAACCGGCGCTTTCAGAGCTGATGATTGGCTTAGTAATGCAACCAAGCGATATATGCAAGATCAGTCACTTACATTTGATCGCTCAATAGCAGGCTTTCACTTTTTAGGCAGAAAGCATGATGAGGTATCGGCTAATGATTTCTCGAGGAATATTAGTGGCCCTATTTTGGGCACCTAAATTCTCCACTAAATCAACGATTAGTTCTTACGCCCAAAAGGGATTGGATAGTATCCACCCCAATAAACGTTGCAAGATTAAAAATATCCGTAGCCATTGAATCTAAATTTATTGACCCTATTGCTTGCCCCACGACTACCTCCCAAGGTTTTTGGGTACCAGCAATAGTACAAATTAGTTGACGTATATCTTTGATCTTAGAATTCTGCAGCCTATCAGAAGAGGCTATCAATTTCTCAATAAAATCATGGTCTTTATGACCAACATTTATGGACATCCAAGTGGATGCTTTGGTATGAAACTCATCCCAAGTTAACCCGAGAATCAAAAGAGCCTCATCAGTTAGTAGAAGATTTTCTATAGAATAGCAATCTAGTCGATATCTCAGAACGGGGCCAATTGGTTGAAGTTTCTCATGATTTCCATCACCATCTCTTAATGAAAAAGCAATAGGATCATCATATAAACTCTTCAGTAGTGGTGCGCAAAACTCTTCTAATTGGGTTTGCTGTTTAACTCCAGAAGAAAGTACAGGAAAGAGCTTTATTCTTCCCTGGGATGAACGAGCAGCCTGCTGCCAAACACGCTCATCATCCTCACCCTCCAAGATAAGCATTACATCCTTACTAAGAGTCAGCGATAAAGGATGTCCAAAGAAAGGTGCTATTTTGGTTAATTGATCTGCAATAGGAGAAAATTCCACTGTATTCAATCCAAATTCTTTTGTACCGATTGCAACAGAATTTGAGGCTGTCAGAGCACAAACAAGAGGCGTGCTATGAGTTGCCAGTATGACCGTTACAGCTGACTTAATATTCTCATCAAGCTCATCAACCATTCCTATCAAAAACTTTGCAAGCCTTGCCTGAAGATCGGGATGTAAATGAACATCAGGCTCATCAAGAAGCAGGATATTATCTCTATCAACTTTTATATTTTCAAAAAAATACATAATTTCAGCCGCTAGAGCAACGGCCTCTGATTCCCCGCTGCTTATTTGATCCGGAGGAATTATTTCTCCATTTGAATTACAAAAATGAAAATCTGATCCTTCCTGCACAATTGAAATATTTAGCAGCAGTCCATTAATTTTTTCTAAGCGCTCAACCCGGAAATTCTTTTCATGATCGCTTCTGATACTTGGTGTATCTTGAAGTCGCCTTAAATACGTAGTCTCGATTTCCCTAAGCAAATTGGCCGAAGCAGCTTTAAAGTTATCGGCTTGATTCTTACCCCTTACGTTACGCAACCACTGGGGATCTCGTTCCATATTTGTAAGAACATTACCATCCCTTTGAAAAACTCCCGCTCGCTCGGGGCTAATATAGCGAATATTGAATTCTGGCTTCTGCGAGTACTGAGCATCTAACGCCCTAAGATATCGACTCTTACCGGCACCATTTCTCCCAAGAAGTACATTAATTTTCTTTAAGCCTTTTATCCAGCCCTCGCCAACTTGAAGCTCCATTGCGATTTTCCAGTCTACTTTTGGCGTTATATTGCCGTTTAATTTCTACCTAAATCATCTTAATTCATTAATTATTTGCATTAGAGGTCTACTACAGCCTTAATTTCCTTGGCCTGTTTAGCAAAATCCCAACTTAAGCTTCGGAAAGTTAGCAAACTCCCAACTTAGACTGCGAATACGCACCAAATTGGCATTTCGGTATTCTTCCTAAGTCATTGAATTTAATGAAATTTATAGTACCAACTTAGACTGCGAACGATAACTGCGGACGGGTAGTTAAGAAGATTCCTACAGTCGAATCAACCCCAAAGTCTTACTACCCCAATCCTTCATACCTAGACTGGATGCAATAGATTGGAGAATGCTGATGAGTCCGAAATCCCGGCTTTATACACTTGTAAAGGAATGGAAGAATAAACCCTTCCATGAGGTCCACGATGTCTGCGGGGAGTCTTGGCTTGGCATGAGTGCCGAAGCCTTAGAAGATCATCAGTCCTGGTCCAAACAACAATCAATAGGCCACGAACCTATATTTAACCAAAAGGGATCTAAGCTCACTGGTTCATTTTATCGCCCCCTACTGACTGCTACTGACGCTGACTTACTCCGTCAATTTATCCAGGGTTTAGATGCCATCTCGTACTGGTATCGCAGCGGGCGATTCATACCAGGAATATTACCTATTCCCACGCATATCCTGACCTCCTCTAGTTTCGTAGATGCCTTGAGTAATTTGATTTTGAACTCTCGACTACCAGTTGGCTTAGTAATACTGGGCATTCAATCCCCTCCAAACCTTGATCTCAAAATTTCTTTTGAAGAGGGCTTGCTACGGTTAAGGAGGCTTGGAGTCCTTTTTCATCTGACGCAATTTAGGGGAACAAACCAAGAACTAACATGGCTTGAAGAGTTGCAGATTGAAGGGGCGCACATCAACATGTCGCAAATCCGAAATGTCATGCCAACGTCAGGGCTTATAAGACAATTAAAAAATACACAAATTCAAATTTATGCCGCGAACCTTACCTTAGTTAAAGATCTAGAAAATGCTGCTGAACTCGAAGTAGATCACTGCTATGGCGGACTGATGATGTCAGCCATCAGTCGTCACCAAACATTGAACATTAATGATAGTCAAATCGCTAATGCCATTTTTTCGTTGCACCATCATAAAAACCTCAACCAAAACGGAGATAAGTAATGAGAAAACGCGTAATGTTGGTAGATGATCATCCAGCCATGTTGATGGCCCTTGAAAGCATATTGAAAGATCAATTATTTTTTGAGGTTGTAGGAAAAGCTCACAGTGGTGAAGCGTGTTTAAATTCCATTAAGGAAATCAATCCAAATATGTTGATCCTGGATTTAGATATGCCAAAAAAAGATGGCTTTGATGTTATTCGCAGAGTGAGATTATTGCATCCGAAGGTGCGTATTTTAGTTTTATCCAGTATGGATGAAGCGGTTTATGGCGGGAGGGTTCGCTCCTTGGGCGCACATGGTTTTGTCAATAAAGCTGTCGGCTTAGAAATTATTTTGGCCGCCTGCGTAGCAATCTCTCAGGACTACAACTTTTTTACCCATGGCAAAAATGGGAATACCTCTCTAACCGATAATGATAAATTAGCTTCGATTTCTGATCGCGAACTCCAGATCATGAAATATCTTGGGAAGGGTAATACCAATCAGCAAATCTCCGATAGATTGCATATCAGCAATAAAACCGTTGCTACCTATAAGACTCGGTTATTTGACAAGCTAGGGATTGATAATCTTGCCGCACTTATTCAGTTCTGTCGCATCAATCATATTACAGAAAGTTAACGCTCTTCATGCATCGGTTGAAAAAACTGTGGGTGATGGTTTATGGGATTTTATTTATTCTCATAATGAATCATCCGGCACGCTCAGAGTCTCTTACGCCAAAAGAGCAGAGCTGGATCGATGCAAATCCGATTGTTCGCTTTAGTATTCATGAAAAATACTCCCCTTATTTTGAGGTGGGACCAACCGAACATCAAGGTGGGGTATTTCAATTAATTCTTCGAAGGTTTGAAGTATTTACAAACCAAAAATTTATACCGGTGTGGCGAAGATCCGATCAAGAAGGATTCGATCAACTGGCTCAGGGCAAGGTGGATTTCATTATTGATCCACCAATGCTTTCTGAAGCCGAACTTCAAATAGGGTCCCTATCTAAAGCTATCTTATGGGGGCATGATGCAATTCTGACGAGAAAATCATCAAATCCAAATGAAATATCTCATTTAGAAAAAGTTGCCTTCTTTGACCGCGGGTATGAGGATCCGCCCATAGCTCCTGAGGATAGAAAACTCATCCCCATCAGCTCAGAGAAATTAATCAAATCACTCTTAAAAAAAGAGATTGATGTTTTAGTACTGCCCATTCGGCTAGCGATACAGTTAGCAAACTCATACGATGGTGCGCTAGAAGTGGTTGGCCTATATAAACGCAATCCATTTTCCTACCGCTGGCTAATCTCTCATGATGACGCCCCTTTACATGAACTTCTTGAGCGCTTTCTAAATGCGTTGGACTCAATAGAATCTGGCAGGCTATTCTCTATCGGAGACTTTCCAAGAACTCGATCTAACAATATTCAGATCCCCAGAATTTTGGGAGGCCTCTCTACTTTAGCAACATTAATAATAGGAAGTCTTTTGGTCTGGGCATGGAGAAGAAATCAACTTTCTCAAAATAAACAAAGAGTCGCATTAATTGCCTCTAAAGAACTTGCTGAAAAAGCCAATGCTGCTAAATCAGCATTCTTGGCAACGATGAGTCATGAAATTCGCACCCCCATGAATGCGATTTTAGGGGTCCAGGAATTACTGATTAATAGCAAACAATTTCCATCAAGTGATAAGCCCTTATTGCAAAGCGCTCATGCTTCTGCGGAATCGCTTTTGGGGATACTTAATCAAGTACTAGATCTATCCAAAATTGAAGCTGGTAAATTCACACTGAATTCAGAGCCTTACTCTCTAAAGAATCTTATTGAAGATTTAAATACCGCTTTTACAACAGTAGCTCAGAAACGTAATCTCACGTTGCACATCTTTGCTGATAAAAAGATTGCGGAAGTATTGATGGTCGACTCACTTAGACTTAGGCAAATTCTGCAAAACCTTCTGAGTAATGCAATTAAATTTACCACCCAAGGGGAAATCTATTTTTCAGTCGCCGTCTTAGCAGATGATTATGCTGGTCAGCTCATTGAGTTTAGGGTTGTTGATACTGGAGTTGGCATGGGTGCTCATGAAATCGAAAGGGCGCTGGAGGCATTCGAACAAGTGCCCATCAAAAATACAGACAACTTCAGTAATCACCAGCATGGCACCGGTTTAGGTCTAACGATTACCAATCATTTAATTGCTGCAATGAATAGTCGCCTGTATTTTGAGAGTGCACCTGGCTTTGGGAGCAATGTACATTTTTCTCTTGCACTTCCAAGAACATCTGCTGCCCCACTCGAGTCTTGTCTTCATAAACTAACCTCAAATACTCAAAGGCAATTTATTTCAAATAGAGGGAAAGGGGATAATGGGTTTCTTCATGCATTAGTCGTGGAAGATCATCCGGCGAATCGTCAAATACTGTCTTTGCAGTTGCAAGCGCTTGACATCAAAGTATTGGTCTGCGAAAATGCTAGCACTGCACTATGTCTCATTGGAGAAAATCGCTTTGACCTCATCCTTACGGATCAGTCAATGCCTGGCATGCAGGGCGCAGAGTTAACCAAAGAAATCCGATCTCGCGGCAACCAAGAAGTGGTCATTATTGGTGTTACGGCTGATATTTATGCCCTAGACTCACGTCATCGATTTTTAGCAGCCGGGATGAATGGAGTACTCATTAAGCCCCTTAGCTTAAATACACTTGAAAAAGAATTGGCCCGCTATTTCAAGCTAGTGCAATCTAACCCTTCTACGTCCTATTCTTTTGATGCCTTCCAAAATCTTTTAAATGAGAATCCTGAGCACATCCTAATCATCCTTGATGAAATTAAAAAGGTTCACAATGAAACCCTGCTTGAACTAAAAAAATTCTCTGCCAGCAATATATTGGAAGATAGTGAATTTAGAGGGATGGTTCATAAAATCAAAGGGGGCGCTCAACTGTTAAATGCCCAAGAGTTTATTAAACAGTGTCAAAGTTTTGAGGGCGGTTCAGCCACACGTGAAAAAATCCTTCAATTTATGGGGGTTCTGGAAGAGCAAAATCAGATTATTGAACGTTATCGCACCCAATTTACCGCCTCTTAGAGCCTGTTAATAAATGAATGCCTCTTTCGATTTTTAAAAAAGGTGTCCAAGGTTTATCCTACTAGGAATGAGTCATCATCAACACCCCTTTATGACAAGATTTTTTCAAACCACCCCTCAAAGGGTACTGAAACTTTCAAGCATTCTTTTTCTGCTTATTTCTAGTATTTGGATTGTCCCTACAAAAGCTGCTGATTTTGTCTCACAAGAAACAGCTCTCCAGTACATCCCTAAGGCAGTTGCCAATAGCCTTGAAAAGAATCAGATTCCCAAGGAAGCTATTAGCATTTCCATCATGGAATTAGAGCCAGGAGGCGCCGGTAAAAATTCTGCCAAAATCGCCCTAGACTGGCGATCGACAAAAGCGATGAATCCCGCTTCAACAATGAAGCTTTTAACCACTCTTTCCAGCCTAGACATACTAGGACCTCAATATCGTTGGCGCACCAAACTCTTCACCGATGGCTTTATTCGACAAGGAACCTTAAAGGGCAATATCTATCTACAGGGAACGGGAGATCCAAAATTGGTTCCCGAAGAATTAGCGCGAATGATGAAAGATCTCCAGAATTTAGGCATTCAAAAAATTGATGGCAATCTTTTATTTGATAGAAGCGCCTATGCACCAAGCGTGATGGAAACAAATACGATTGATGGTGAGTCTCTACGTGCTTATAACGTTTCTCCAGACCCTTTGCTTTATGCATTTCGGACGCTATCTTTTCAGCTCAGCAAAGCCCGTAATGCCGACTTCATTGATATTAGCTATACACCCTCATTATCTCAATTCAAGATCGTCAATCAAATGCAGCTTGTAGATAGGGCGTGTGATAACTGGAAGAAAGATGTTCGCTTTGAAATTAATCCCGAAGTAATTAGCACCACTCCACCCCCAGATCTCACAGCGAAATTTTTAGGTTCATTTCCAGCAACCTGTAAAGATGTGAATTACAACATTGTTGCCTTGGATGCCAATACCTTTTTAACGCAAGGGTTTTCTGCAGCATGGCAAGCGGCTGGTGGAGTGTGGGCGCAACCCCCAAGCGGAAAAAATGAAATTGTTCCGATCTCAGCCAGGTCCTTACTTCAATTTGATGGAAGTAATCTCGCGGATGATGTTCAAGACATTAATAAATATTCAAACAATGTCATGGCACGTCAACTGATGCTAACTTTAGCATTGGAAAAAATAGGCAAGCCCGCTACTACTGAAAATGGAGGACTAGTTATTCAGGGCTGGCTCAAGGAGATGGGCTTACAGTTCCCCGAACTCATTATTGAAAATGGGGCTGGTTTATCGCGTAATGAAGTAATTTCTGCAGAACATATGAATCAGCTTTTGCTAACCGCTCGCAATTTGCCAGTTAGCCAGACTTTCTATAACAGCTTGCCTGTTGCAGGCACTGACGGCACGATGAAAAACCGTCTTCTAACTCAGTTAGGGAAATTTCTAAACCTCAAGAAAAAACCTGAGGTAAGAATTAAGACAGGAACACTTTCTGATGTCAGAGCCATCTCTGGTTATGTAACCAGTAAATCCGGAAAAATATATCTTGTAACTTCCTTCATAAACCATCCCAATGCATGGAAGGGCTTAGAGGCACACGATCAACTGCTAGCGTGGCTACTTGAAGATGGACCAGAACCAAAGCAAGCGCGCTGAAGTCGATCTCTTACGCCATCCCACTCCTCTCCAGGGGGTGGCTCAGGAAACAAAATCAAGTCCCATCCCTGATTATCTAAATCGCGTAAAAATCGATAAAGGCGGCTAGCAAAACCAGCGCTATCACTTGGCACAATCACTTCTTCAAAATGCACCGATGGATGCCCATCGTGACCTAAGGAAGATTCCGAATCCCAAACAGCAACAGCAACTCGAGACTTAATATCAGGAAACTCACTTAAGGCATCCAATACACGCCCGGGGGCATATAAACGCAACGGGGTTGTTGGAGCGTAGTGGGCACGCATACTGCCCGATACACGTGGCATTAAATTCTTATCAATCACCTCGCCGGCTTGATAAACCTGAATACCAGTCTTCTCAAAAATATCACTTGGCGTAATAGCACCAGGCCGCAACAATACTGCGCGATCGCCAGAAGAAAGATCAATGATAGTGGACTCGATACCCACTTCACAATCACCGCCATCTAGAATCATCAAATCCAACATACCCTCGAATTCGCTACGAACATCGGCCGCACTAGTTGGTGAAACCTTCCCAAAGCGATTGGCAGATGGGGCCACAACACCGCCTTTAAATTTGCGCAGTAACTCTTGCGCTACAGGATGAGCAGGTGCACGAATGGCTACAGTGTCTTGACCACCCGTTAGCTCATTCAAAACGCTTTTGTCTTTTTTAAATACCAAAGTGAGCGGGCCAGGCCAGAATGCATTGATCAGTAATAAAGCTTCTTCAGATAAATCTCTTACCCAAGGACTCACTAAAGCAGCCCAATCAATATCTGGAGTGTCAAATTTATCTGGCGCTGCTAAATGGACAATAAGGGGATGGGTGGACGGCCTACCCTTAGCGACAAATATCTTTTTAATTGCCTCTGGATTTTTTGCATCAGCACCTAATCCATAAACGGTCTCGGTTGGAAAGGCGACAAGCCCCCCATCGCGCAAAGTTTGTACTGCTTCACTAATTACCACTGATGACTGCAACGATTTGCTATTGGAGGGCATTACTACGGCTCAATTCCTAATTCGCTGGCAACGACTGCACAACTTTGACGAGCCTGGTTAATAGATTCGCCCAAACAATTAATGTGGCCCATTTTCCTCCCCATGCGAGGATCAGATTTTCCGTAAAGATGCAATTTAGCATCAGAATGGGCCAGCACCTTATTCCAAGCAGGCTCAGTGGCTTTATCTTCTTTGCCCGTAAACCAAAGATCGCCAAGCAAGTTCAACATGGAGACTGGTGTTAATAAGCGTGTATCCCCAAGAGGCAAACGAGCCATGGCTCTTACCTGTTGTTCAAACTGGCTAGTCACACATGCATTCATTGTGTAATGACCTGAATTATGTGGGCGCGGCGCAATCTCATTGGCAACGATATCACCGCTCTTTAGAACAAAGAATTCAACACATAAAACCCCAACATAATCAATTTTACGAATCAGGGCTTTTGCAGCTTCAATAATTTTTTTCTCTTGCTGAGGTTTTAAGGCTGGAGCAGGTACCGTAGAGGTATGCAAAATACCATCTCGATGAATGTTCTGAGAAACGGGATAAGCGACTACCGCATCGTCATAACCTCGCACAACCAAAGCTGAAACTTCAAAGTCTAGATCCAGACGTTTTTCCAAAATGCAAGGCACTCTACCCAATTCATTCCAAGCTGAAGTTAAATTAGCTGCCTCATAAACAGTAACCTGACCTTTGCCGTCATAACCCATGCGAGCTGTTTTCAGAATACCGGGGAAAAGTTCTGTTGGCACATGCGCAATATCAGCATCATGTTCAATTACAAAATTAGGAGCGGGACCGATATTCGTTTCCGCTTTCCAAGTTGCTAAGAATTTTTTCTCAGCAATACGGTTTTGCGCTAAAGAAACACAGCTACTACGTGGCGCAACAAATACACCAAGAGCTTCAAGTTCATCTAAAGCTTGGGCAGGAACATTTTCAAACTCAGTGCTGACTGACTTACATAATGCGGCCATTTCTTTAAGGGCAGCAAGGTCAGTGTAATCTGCTCGAATAAATTTCTCAGCAATTGAGCCCGCAGGACTATCTAAACTAGGATCTAGAACGCAAACTTTATATCCCATTGCTTGGGCAGCTTGAGTAAACATGCGACCCAATTGACCGCCACCTAAAATTCCTAAATACGAACCCGGCAAAATGGGCTCTAAAAGTTCTGCCATCTTAATTAGTATCCTGGCAAATTCATTGATCGTGCAGCTTCAGTCTGCTTGGCACGGAAATCTTCTAAGCGTTTAGCTAAAGCAGCATCGTGCAGAGCTAAATTTGCAATGACATGCAAAGCAGCGTTTGCCGCGCCAGCCTCGCCAATGGCAAAAGTCGCAACAGGAACACCTTTAGGCATTTGGACAATAGAGTGCAAAGAATCCTCACCCCGAAGATATTTACTTGCTACAGGCACACCGAAAACAGGAACAATGGTTTTCGCGGCAATCATCCCAGGAAGATGAGCGGCACCACCTGCTCCTGCAATGATAGCTTGCAGTCCATTGGCCTGAGCTTTTTCTGCATACTCAAACATGTCATCTGGCATGCGATGTGCAGAAACAACTTTAGCCTCATGTGCAACACCAAATTGCTCAAGTATTTGGGCGGCATGTTGCATCGTCTCCCAATCTGAATTGGAGCCCATGACTATTCCGACTACTGGCTTCTTGCTCATTTACTTCTCCAAAAACCCTCAAACCTTAATAAGGCCCTATTATCCCAGCCTTTTTAGACTCACCGTCAATTAGGATTGAGTGAGGCGAGTTAAAGCTTCGCGGTACTTTTGCGCTGTTTTTTCGATAACGCTAGCTGGTAACTCTGGCGCCGGTGCGGTTTTAGGCCAAAGCTTCCCATCAACAACAGCGGTTTCCAGCCAATCACGGACAAACTGCTTATCGTAGGAAGGGGGGTTGGCACCTACATAGTAGGTTTCTGCAGGCCAAAAACGCGAAGAATCTGCTGTCAAGATCTCATCCATCAGAACTAACTGGCCCGCATCATCTAAGCCAAACTCAAACTTAGTATCGGCAATGATGATGCCCCGAGTTGCAGCATATTCAGAAGCTTCTTTATACAAACGAATACTGACTTCACGAATCTGCACGGCCAACCTCTCGCCAATGAGCTCGATCACTTTTTCGAAAGAAATATTTTCATCGTGCTCACCCGCGTCCGCTTTAGCTGCAGGGGTAAAAATAGGCTCAGGTAATTTCTGGGCATTTTCCAAGCCTTCAGGCAGAGTAATTCCACAAATCTTGCCCGTTTCCTTGTAATCTTTCCACCCACTACCAGCAATATAGCCACGCACAACTGCCTCTACCAAGATAGGCTTGAGGCGCTTGGCAACTACTGCACGGCCTTGAACCTGATCAACCTCATCGGCAGGCACTACAGTAGCGGGATCAATTCCAGTCAAATGATTCGGAATCACTGCTGCCAATTTATCAAACCAGAAATTAGCCATTTGATTCAGCACTACCCCTTTTTCAGGGATAGGCTGCCCCATCACAACATCAAAAGCAGATAAGCGATCAGTAGTGATCATCAATAATTTGTCATCACCAAGTGCATATACGTCACGCACCTTTCCTTTGGAAATTAAAGGTAATGACTTAATGGAGGTTGCGTATAAGGCGGTCATATTTAAATCACTTCACAATCTGGGCTAATTCGCCACTCTTATAACGCTCAGCCATTTTTTCCAGGGAAATAGGCTTAATCTTCGATGCTTGTCCAGCAGAACCAAATGCTTGGAAGCGAGCAATACAAACCTTTTTAGCCGCTTCGCGTGCCGGCTTCAAATAATCGCGAGGATCAAACTTACTTGGATTCTCGAATAAGTAGCGACGAATTGCGCCTGTCATTGCCAAACGAATATCGGTATCAATATTAATTTTGCGAACGCCATTTCTAATACCTTCTTGAATCTCTTCCACTGGTACGCCATAAGTTTCTTTCATGTCGCCACCGAACTCACGAATCTCGGCTAACAATTCTTGGGGAACGCTTGAAGAACCGTGCATCACTAAATGCGTATTAGGAATACGCGCATGAATTTCTTTAATACGTTCGATTGCCAAAATATCGCCCGTGGGTTTCTTGGTGAATTTATATGCGCCATGACTTGTACCAATCGCAATTGCTAACGCATCACATTGAGTCGCTTTTACAAAATCTGCCGCTTGCTCAACGTCAGTCAACAACTGCTCGCGCGTCATTTTTCCATCAGCACCATGACCATCTTCTTTATCACCTTGCATAGTTTCAAGGGAGCCCAATACACCAAGTTCAGCCTCAACAGTAACTCCAATTGAGTGAGAAAACTTCACCACCTCTTTAGAAACGGCCACGTTATATTCATAACTCGCAACGGTTTTACCGTCACCCTCTAAAGAGCCATCCATCATCACGCTTGTAAAACCGCTTTTAATTGCCGCCATACAAACTGCTGGACTCTGGCCGTGATCCTGATGCATCACAACTGGAATATGTGGATAAGCCTCTACTGCGGCCGAAATCAGGTGACGTAAAAATGCTTCGCCCGCATATTTACGAGCACCAGCTGACGCCTGCATGATCACAGGAGAATCTGCTTCATGAGCAGCTTCCATAATGGCAGTTACCTGCTCTAAATTGTTAACGTTAAATGCTGGCAAGCCATAGCCATTTTCAGCAGCATGATCCAAGAGTTGTCGTAAAGATACTAAAGCCATGGTGTTCTCTTAATTCTAGGTTGATAAATAAATTGTTAAAAGGAAGTGTTTTTAAAGCGGATGAATTACTTCACGTGAATAATTTTTAAGTTATTAGTGCCGCCTGGCTCCCCCATGGGTTCACCAGAGGTGAGTACTACGGTGTCACCCTTTTCCACAGCGCCCATCTTTTTTAAACAATCTTCCACTTCACGCAAAGCCGCTTCTCGCTCTTTGGTGTAATCAAGATTGATAGGAAAGACATTGCGATAAATACTCAAAGAGCGTTGCGTTGCAAGCTTTGAAGTCAGGGCAAAAATAGGCACATGAATATTGTGCCGACTCATCCAAACTGCTGTTGAACCTGAATCAGTCAAAGCGGCAATCGCAGATGCATTTAAATGATGCGCGGTAAATAAGGCTCCCAGAGCAATAGTTTGGTCAATGCGAGTAAAAGTTTGATCCAAGAAATCTGTGTCCAACTGAACGCGATCAGATTTTTCAGCCTCCAGGCAAATCTCGGCCATGGCTTTAATCGTTTGTACTGGAAACAAACCAGCAGCTGACTCTGCAGATAGCATGACAGCATCCGTACCATCCAACACAGCATTTGCCACATCGCTAACTTCAGCGCGAGTAGGGACTGGAGCGCTAATCATAGACTCCATCATCTGTGTTGCGGTAATTGTAAATTTATCAGCCTCAAGCGCCAACTTAATCATGCGCTTTTGCAAAGCAGGAACAGCGGGGTTACCTACCTCAATAGCAAGATCACCGCGGGCAACCATGATTCCATCACTTTCCGCGATGATACTTTGCAAGGCCTCTGGAACAATCGCCTCAGCACGCTCCACCTTTGCAATAGTTTTAACCTTCCCAACACCATACTTTGCGCTAGCTGCATCCGCCAATCGGCGAGCGTAAGCCATATCAGCACCATCTTTTGGAAAGCTAATCGCCAAAAAATCAACACCCATTGCAATAGCGGCATCTAGATCAGAAATATCTTTTTCCGTTAAAGCAGGCGCTGTTAAACCACCGCCAGCACGATTAATTCCCTTGTTGTTTGATAGGGGTCCACCTTGAATAACTCGAGTAAAAATCTCTCCGCCTTTAACGCTTTCAACACGCAATACGATCAGGCCATCATTCAATAAAAGACAATCGCTCGCCTTTACATCTTTTGGCAAATCTTTGTAATCCAAACCTACACGCTCTTGATTTCCAAGCTCACAAGCAACATCTAGAATAAATTGCTCACCTTCAATCAGCTGGATTTTGTTTTCAGCAAATTTTCCGACGCGAATTTTTGGGCCCTGCAGGTCAGCCATAATTCCAACTTCTTTGCCAACTTCCGCAGAAATGCTACGCACCAAATCATGACGCGCCTTATGGTCAGCAACAGTGCCATGTGAAAAATTCATTCTCACCACATCCACGCCAGCGCGAATCATCTCTCGCAAGACTTCTGGTTTCTCCGATGCGGGCCCTAAGGTTGCAATGATTTTGGTAGCTCTCAACATAATTTAGTCTTTTGCTCTCTCAACCAATACAGCAAAGGCTGGCAAGGTCTTACCTTCCAGAAATTCAAGGAAGGCACCACCACCAGTGGAAATGTAATCCACTTGATTTTCAATTCCGTATTTGGCAATTGCCGCCAAAGTATCACCGCCGCCAGCGATGGAAAATGCTGGCGAATGGGCAATGGCAGCAGCTAACATTTTTGTGCCGCCGCCAAATTGATCAATTTCAAATACGCCCAATGGACCATTCCAAACAATCGTACCGGCATGAGCCAACATAATAGATAAGCGCGCTGCAGTCTTTGGGCCGATATCCAGAATCATGTCATCTTCAGCCACTTGATCGGCGGGTACACGATTAGCACGGGCTAATGGAGAAAGTTCATTAGCAACAACTACGTCTTCAGGAATGGGAACATGCGCTCCGCGCTTTTCCATGATTTCCATAATTTCTAGGGCCTCACCCACCAGGTCAGGCTCTGCCAGTGATTTACCGATAGGCAAGCCTTTTGCCAACATAAAAGTATTGGCAATACCACCTCCAACAATTAACTCATCGACCTTGTCGGCGAGTGCCTTCAAAATAGTTAATTTAGATGACACCTTTGAGCCAGCAACAATCGCCACCAATGGGCGTTTAGGACTTGCTAAAGCGCGACTTAAGGCATCTAACTCAGCCGCCATTAATGGGCCTGCGCAAGCAATAGGGGCAAATTTTGCCACGCCATGGGTTGTTGCTTCGGCGCGATGAGCCGTGCCAAATGCATCATTTACATAAACGTCACATAGAGCAGCAATTTTCTTTGCCAACTCATCGCTATTTTTCTTCTCACCGACATTTAGACGGCAATTCTCTAATAACACCAATTCACCAGGATTAACTTCAAAACCACCATCAACCCAATCGCTAATCAGGGGTACTTTGCGGTTTAGGAGGGCCGCGATACGATCAGCCACTGGCGCCAAACTATCTTCAGGCTTAAATTCACCCTCAGTTGGACGCCCCAAGTGGGAGGTGACCATGACTGCCGCCCCCGCATCCAGACACATTTGTACGGCAGGCATAGAGGCACGAATCCGGGTGTCTTCAGTGATATTTCCCACATCGTCTTGAGGCACATTCAGGTCAGCGCGAATAAGGACACGTTTTCCCTTTAAAAGGCCTGATTGGGCTAATTCACTTAAACGCTTAACTTTAAATAAGGATTCCGGCATAGGAGTAGGTAAAAAGGTGGTTTATTGGGAATGCTCCATTCTAAATCGTCTGGCCCAACTAGCCCAAAGGACTTACCCTGCCTGCTCTACAATAAAGACTTAGTCGCATTTTGAGCATAGGTATTTAAGCCTAACCGCTTGATGCGCCTCGATTAACTCGATTTATCAGACACAAAGGGTAGAGAAAATGTCGATGTCCGACCGCGATGGCTTCATTTGGTCCGATGGGAAGCTTGTTCCCTGGCGTGAGGCCAACATTCATGTGTTAACACATAGCCTTCACTATGGAATGGGCGTTTTTGAGGGTATTCGTGCCTATAAAACCCCTCAAGGCACTGCCATTTTCCGTCTCCCAGAGCATGTAAAACGTTTATTCAATGGCACCAAGATTTTCCAAATGAATATGCCTTACAGCAAGGAACAAATTACCGATGGGATTATTGAGGTTGTTAATAGCAATAAGCTCGAATCCTGTTATATCCGCCCTATTATTTTTATTGGATCCCAGAAACTGGGCATCTCACCAAAAGGCAATAGCATTCACACCGCTATCGCTGCCTGGGAGTGGGGTGCATATCTAGGTGAAGATGGCTTAAATAAAGGCATTCGAGTAAAGACATCGTCTTTTACTCGCCATTTTGTCAATTCCTCCCTAGTACGTGCCAAAGCCTCTGGTTATTACATCAACTCTATTTTAGCCAATCAGGAAGTCACCGCCAATGGATATGACGAGGCATTACTGTTAGATACGGAAGGCTACGTATCCGAGGGATCTGGCGAAAATATCTTCATGGTGAGCGAAGGGATTGTTTACACGCCAGACTTAGCTTCATGCCTGGATGGCATTACACGTGACTCGATTATTGAAATCGTTAAGGACTTGGGTCTTGAGTTGCGCGAAAAACGTATTACTCGCGACGAAATCTACTCTGCGGATGAAGCGTTCTTTACTGGAACTGCTGCTGAAGTCACGCCTATTCGCGAATTAGATGACCGTACTATTGGCGATGGTAAACGTGGGCCAATTACCGAAAAAATTCAAAAGACTTATTTTGATGCTGTTTACGGTAGAAGCGACAAATATAAATCTTGGCTTACTTACGTAAAGTAATTTAGGAACAAAAAATGACTAATACTCAAGTAGTGATGATTGATGGTAAGGATTTGCCATTGCACTGCCCCACTAGTGCCACCGCTAGCTGGAATTCACATCCACGCGTATTTCTGGATATTGAAACTACGGGTGAGGCTAAGTGTCCGTATTGCGGCACTGAGTACAAACTCATTCCCGGCACCAAGCCACACGGTCATTAAATCCTTTCGGCACTCCAGCTATCGGAGTGCCGCATCGGGATACACCATATGCAACGTATTCTGATTATTGCCCCAAACTGGATTGGTGATGCAGTCATGTCTCAGCCTCTTCTGGCTCAGCTTAAGATTTCCTATCCCAACTCTCAAATTGATGTTCTTGCAAGTCCCTGGGTAGCACCGATTTATCGGGCCTGCACAGAAGTGCATCAAGTCATTGAAGGCAAGTTGGAACATAAACAACTGCAATGGGGTTTACGAAAGCAGCTAGCAAAACACTTTCAAGCAATGCAGTACCACATGTGCTTTGTATTACCCAATAGCTTCAAATCTGCGCTCATACCTTGGCTTGCCAATATTCCAGTACGAGTTGGTTATCGCGGGGAGCTTCGCTTAGGCCTCATAAACTTTTCTTTAAAAAATCCTAGCAAGCAGAATCGCCCACCCATGGTGGAGCACTACCTTGCGCTTGGCACTGCCGTGATCAGAAAAGATCATATTTCTTCAAAGAGCTCTATTACTCCTAAATTAAATGTTTCTGCCAGTGCATTACAGGCCGTAGAGATAAAACTAGTAAAGGCGGCCATTGATCGGCATGCAATATACGTTTTTTGTCCGGGCGCAGAGTACGGCCCAACTAAGCGCTGGCCATCTGAATATTTTGGAAAACTAGCGCAGTCTTTAATCGCCGACAATCAAAATGCACAAATTATTTTATTAGGTAGCAAGAGTGATCGAGTACTCGCTGAAAATATTCAAATGCGCGCCCACAATCCTACTCATATTCACAACTGGTGTGGCGACACTTCACTAGACGAAGCGATTGCATTAATTGGGCTAAGTAAAGCCATGGTCAGCAATGACTCTGGCTTAATGCACATTGGTGCCGCCCTTAAGACTCCCCAAGTTGCAATTTTTGGATCAAGCGATCCAAAACATACTCCACCACTTTCTGACAAAGCCAAAATCATTTGGCTCAACATGTCATGTAGCCCCTGCCACAAGAGGGAATGTCCTCTTGGGCATATGAAATGCCTTAAAGATATTTCTCCAGAACAGATTTTCCAGTCCATTAAATCTCTTGATTCATAACTAAAGTTTCAGAAAGCGCACCATGCCTAAACTTGCGAGACTCTTTCACAATGCCGATGATGTCGTGGATGCTTGGCGAGAGGCCTTAAGACACCGGGATATTAAAGGAGCATTAGCAATATGGCTTGATGATGACTCCATCACTTGCGTACTTCCAGAGGGACAACGTCTTAGCGGTCATGCAGAAATTCGTGCTGGTCTAGAAAGACTGCTGGCCAAACAAGCACTTTTTCTTGAGCCGATTGCCTGCATCAGCCATTCAGTTTTAGGAGCCGCTGTCTATGACACTACAGAAGCCGTTCACTTAAGAGAGGATCAAATTGAAGCTGAATTTTTTCTAAATATTACTTTAATTTTGCTTCAAGATAGTCAAGGCTGGAGAATTGCCCACCTCCATGCAAGCCACTCTACAGAAGATACATTCGACGCACCTTCAACGCCGCACGGATTGCATTAAATCAATGGATCCGCAAGTATTACGCTCCATTGTTAAGTGGCCTGAAGTTCCCCACTGCTTTGGATGGCTTGCCTTAGATCGCCGTGGTCAATGGCGCATGAGGGATGAATACAGCCAACAAAATCAATTGCCAGGAAACGTCATAAGGCATGAGGCCTTAAATGAATGTATTGGCAGAAATTACGCATGTGATGCATCGGGTAGATACTTTTTTCAGAATGGGCCACAACGCGTTTTTATCACCCTTGATGCAACGCCTTGGATTCTGAGGCTGATGCCGGATTCTTCGGACTTAAAACTACTCACGCAATGTCAATCGATATTCACCGCTCAAGGGGCGCTAAGCGATGAGAGTGGAAATATTTACATCTCCGGCCTCGTTGAACAAACTTTTTACGAAGAGGATCAAGATCTTCCATTCAGTAAAAAAGAATGCTTAAGCTTGGCCCTGTTGCATGACCACGATTTAGGCATTTTCTCTGAATTAGCCCAAGTGCAAGAAAGTGCTTGTAGCTTTAAAGGTTCCTGGAAATGGCATGGCAAAGAACTTCCAATTGATCCAATACATTCTGATGAATTGGCTAAACAATTTCATTTCGTACTAAGGCCAACTGACTAGCGGCCATTTTTAGCCTGCTCCTTAAGATACTCTTGGTACTGTTTTTGTAATTCTCTCAAGCGCGCATCAATAGTGGATGATTGATAAAAATCCGCTCCCGCAGATGATCTAGCAATTTTTAATTGCTCAATAGCAGAAGGCCATGCGCCTTCGAGTGCATACTTTTCCCCAAGCGCATAGTGCCGCATGGGAATATTGTTAGCTTGATCATAAGCAGTGGAGAGCAAACCCCACCAGACGATTTCATTAGGCTGAATCTTGGTACGAGCCTTTAACCAATTAATGGCATCATTCGTACGCCCTAATTTCAAATACGCATTAATCATAGCCGCGCCCGCAGCATAAGACTGTGGAAAAGCATTTAGGGTTGCCTGCGCAATTTGAAGTGCCGCATCATTTTTACCCTTAGCTAAGGCTAACTCAGATGCGGTGATGTCTAAAGAAAGACTTTGCCTTTGAATGGGCGATCCAGGCGCGCTAGCTGCATGTGCCAAGTTACGAGCCTGCTGAAGATAAGTCTCCGCTTGTTCAATATGGCCTTGACGCTGGGCTATCAGTGCAAGCCCATAAAAACCTTCCATTTGTTTCCCAGGGAAAGCTTGCTTACTCAGACTATCAAATGTATTTTTGAGGTCATACATGCCGCTTGAGCTTCCAGATTGCTCCATCCTTGCGCGTGCCTTAACGAAATAAAACTCTACTGCAGTTGGCACATTTCTTGAGGGGATATTACGCGCTCGATCTTGCATATCCGCGATACGATCAGTCGTTAAGGGGTGAGTTCTAACATAGGAAGGAACACCGTTATCCATGATGCCTGTAGCCCTTTGTAAGCGCTGGAAGAAGCTAGGCGCACCATTGACGTCATAACCACTTGCATCCAGAATCTGAAATCCAATGCGATCAGCCTCTCGTTCCGCATCTCTGGAATAAGAAAGCTGGTTATTAACTGCTAATGCTTGGCCACCTTGCATTAATCCAGAAGCAGCACCAGGATTACGTGAAGCTGCAAGTGCCCCCAATAAAATACCGGCTAAAGCAATCATCGTGTTAGTAGCCTGCTTATCCATTTGACGCGCTAAATGGCGTTGTAAGACGTGTCCAGTTTCATGACCCATCACTGAAGCAACCTCAGAATCCGTTTCAGCACTCACAATTAAGCCAGTATGAAAGCCAATAAATCCACCAGGTAATGCGAAGGCATTAATACTGCTATCTTTTACTGCAAATATCTCGAAGTTATAGGCACCACTACCCTGCTCATTAGAACCCCCCAATTGAAGGCGCCTAGCAGCGGCAATTAAACGACGTTCCATTTGATTTAAATAATCATAGAGAGGTAAATCATTGGAATAATCCGGATCAGGCCTAATTTCACGCATGATCATTTCGCCATATTGGCGCTCATCCATTCGATTTAAGGAATCACCTCCAGGATCGCCCATATCTGGCAAAACTATGGATGACTGAGTGGGTGCAGTGCTACGGGTTGGCAAATTCGCCGGGCGAGCATCGGGAGATTGCATTGCCCGATTGATATTTTGCAGTGCGGCAGAGTCACCCTGAACAGAGACGTCACCAGTGATGCCTGTCGGTACAGAACTGGCTGCATATGTTGTGGCAACCCCAGATAGCGATATTGCCCAGATAAGCTTGAATGCTAATACGCGCCTAAATAGAGAGGGGGGGTTCAATGCCTTTATCACTTTCATGCCTATATGGTAAAACTTATCCCATGAACAAACTAACTCATTTTGATATCAGTGGCCAAGCCCATATGGTAAACGTAGGCGACAAACCTAATACCCATCGCATAGCAGTGGCAAGCGGCAAAATATCTATGCAAGCGCAGACGCTTGCAATCATTGAAGCAGGGGGTCATAAAAAAGGGGATGTTCTAGGAATTGCCAGAATTGCCGGTATTCAAGCATCTAAAAAAACAGCGGACCTGATTCCTTTATGCCACCCTATAGCACTAACGCACGTCAGTCTACTGTTTCAAATCAATAAACCTGAAAACAGTATTAGCTGCCAAGTTCAAACCGAAACAACCGGACCAACTGGAGTTGAAATGGAAGCCCTTACCGCGGTCCAAGTCGCCCTCCTCACCATTTATGACATGTGCAAAGCTGTTGATAGAGCTATGGTCATGAGCGATATCAAGCTACTCGAAAAGAGTGGTGGGAAGTCTGGGGATTGGAAAGTAGGAAAGTAGCCTCTAGGAAGTCTGCTTCTAGCGGTATACAACCAAATTTCTTAACCATGTGAAAAATAAGAATTAGTAAAAAACATAATTGAGC
>Ga0214235_1000089_pt1 | contig 50435 bp, 47 predicted proteins | sample TroBogypolimnion_2_FD_153073 | JGI IMG/M metagenome (GOLD analysis project Ga0214235, IMG submission 153073) | Freshwater microbial communities from Trout Bog Lake, WI - 15JUL2008 hypolimnion | ecosystem: Environmental > Aquatic > Freshwater > Lake > Hypolimnion/Profundal zone ... | reverse complement strand
ACAATAAAATCCCCTTTTCTTTCTTTCTTTTTAATCAATTAACACTTTTACTTTTAAATGCTATTTCGATCATTATACTTGTTTGGCTTACTTTATGTTATTCAATCAACTACTTTTTATGAGTTTTTTGTACTCTTTTTTTGACGTAGATGTCATTTTTTATCTATATAATCCAATTTATTTATAAGTTTTCTGTATTTTATTTTTGGCTTACATGTGAGCTATTTATTGTAGTACAGACCTTGCATATTTTTATCTCCATTGCCTTGCATAACGCTAAATTTTGCTATGACTGGTAAATGATCTGAATACCCTTTTCCGAGGTGCATATGAGGTTTTTGTTTACTCACTTGCCATCTGTATGTCTGATTATTTTGCATAAGATATTCAGCTTTATAACTTTCAATAGTTCTGCCATTATAAAAAAATTTTTTATTGTTAAGTATTGATGGAGATATTATTATGCTGTCAAGCGCTTGTTTCTTTTTTTTATAAGTGTAGCTATATCTTTCATCATTATTTGTATCGTACCAGAGATTGTATAGGTATCCTTTTAGCGGAGTTATACTATCAGCTGGAAGCGTTAATACTTTTGTCTGTAATACATCATTGATGCCTGTTTTTCCATTCGTATCATTATGGTTTTTATCAATTTTTTGATCTTCCTCATAATCAGAGTTGAAATCTCCAAGCAATATTATATTTTTATCAAATCCAATCTCTTCTATTCTCTCATAGAGTTTTTTAGCAGATCGGATACGTTCACTTTCTTTGCCCGCTTTTGATTTCCAATGATTTGTAAATAGATATATATCGTTGCCATCAACATCTATCTTAGTTTCTAAAATATTTCTATATCTATAGGTTGCATTGATTGGAATCTCCTTTTTATAGATGATCTTGTATTTACTAAAAACACCCACTTTAACAGTGGTATTTTTAGCAGTAGCAAGCGCAAAATATTGATAGTACAAGCCATCACGTTTGAGCTGATTTTTTAGATCTATAAATGCTCCATAAGATTCTATCTCTTGGAGAGCTATAATATCCGGATTTATATCTCTTATAACTTTTGAAATATTTTTGAGTTTTATATCATAATTTTTTTGATTCCACTGTGAAACACTATTTGGAATATATTCTTCATATTCAAATCCAGATTTTTTTAAGTCAAACAAATTTTCTACATTATATGTTGCTATTGTAATCACGTTATCTCCATAAGATATTGATAGTATAAATAAGCTTAGCAGTAGAAATTTCATCTACATAATGCCATTTAGCCTTAAAAGATTTTTCACATCAGGTTCTCTTTGCATAAGGTCAACAAAGAGTTTTTGCATGCTATAACTTCCACCTTTTTCTAAAACAATATTGAGATAATCTTTTGCAGTTTTTGAGCCAAAAATTCCCTCATCTACTATCTGAAAATAGGTGTCCGCGCTCAGTACTTCAGCCCATTTATAGCTGTAATAACCTGCTGCATATCCACCTGCAAAGATATGAGAAAATCCATTTTGAAATTTGTTGTATGCTGGTGGTTTTATAAGTGCTGTTTTTTCTCTGATAGAATCTAAGAGATTTTGTACTTCATCGCTGTTATATATGTTCATGTGGAGTTTGAAATCAAAGAGTGAAAATTCAAGTTGGCGTAACATTGAAAGTGCTGATTGGAAATTTTTAGATGCAATGAGTTTATCAATCATCTCATCAGGAAGTACTTCAGCTGTTTTATGATGTTTTGCAAACATTTTTAGTACCTGCGGTTCATATGCAAAGTTTTCTAAGAGTTGAGATGGAAATTCTACAGCATCCCACTCTACACCGTTCACTCCGCTTACTTCATTTTCATTGACTTTTGAAAGAATATGATGGATCGTATGTCCCATCTCATGAAAGAGAGTGACAATATCATCATGGCGAAGAAGAGATGGATTTTCTTTGTTTGACGCTGGAAAATTACACACTATAAATGCAGATGCGAGTTGTTCACTGCCATTTTCATTCGTGCAGTGAGTTTGCCAGTTATGCATCCATGCTCCACCTTTTTTATGCTTTCTTGCTTCAAGATCCATATAAATTCTAGCCCTCAGTGTTTGCCCAAGATAGATGTCATATGCCTTTGCTTTTTCGTGCCATAAAGGGAGATTAATCTCTTTACATGTAAGCCCAAAAAGTTTTTCTAAAAATTCAAATAAGCCATTGATGACAGATGTTTTTTCAAAATATGGTCTATAAAGTTCTTCATCAATGTCGTATTTCTCACGTTTTAATAGTTCGCTGTAGTAAGCAATATCACAACTTTTGATCTGATTTTTAGTGATCTCTTGAAACTCATTTAACTCATTTTTTGCTTGGTCTATAGAGGAATCTATGAGTTTTTGCAGAAACTCTATCACCTTATCTGAAGATGGTGCCATTTTTGAAGCGATAGAATATTCACTAAAATTCTTAAATCCTAACAGGTTTGCCATCTCAAATTTTAGTTTTAAAAGCTTTTCTATTATCTTGGCATTTTGAGGTGCTCTTGTAGTGTAAGCCTTATAAAGTTTTTCTCTGATTTCTTGATTCTTTCCATATGTCATGTAAGCAATATATGTTGGCATTTGTAGATTGAGTTTATAACGGATTACTCCATTTTCTTCAAATTTTAAATCTTCAATATCACTCTGGGGAACTCCCTCAACATCATTTGCATCCACTATAAGTTCAAACTCATTTGTAGCATTTAAAAGGTTTTGAGAAAAGTCATTAGAGATTTCATTTATTTGAAGATGGATAGTTTGTAATCTCTCTTTTGTAGTATCATCCAAGTGCGCACCGCTGAGTTCAAAATTTTGAATATTGAGTTGGCACACTCTTTTTTGTTCATCACTCAGTGTTTCATTTTCAAATATCATTTTGATGGCTTTATAAATCTCCAAATTCTGACTTATTGCAGTTGAATATTCAGTAAGTATTGGAAGAGATGCAGCATAAATCTTCTGTGTTTCATCAGAGTTACTGACAGAATTTATATGTGAAAGTGGAGTGAAAAATTGATCTAATTTTTCATCCATCATCTCAAATGGCTTGATAAAATTGGCAAAAGTTTTTTCTTTGATTGATAAAATTTCATTAACTTTTTGATTGTTTTGATCTATAATAAGTGTCAGATTATCAATAAAACTTTCTAAATTGATATCAAAATCTAAAAATTTATTTTCGTACATGCAAGCTTTCCATTCTTTATTTAATTTAGGGTTATATTGTATCTTAGTTACAATAAACTCCCATTAAATTATGTAGAATAGATTTTCTAAAAGAGTATTTAAAGCGACTATACACTATAATAGCGAGATTTTATATAAGGGTATTTTATGACCAATAAACGTGTATTAGTAAAGTTTTCCGGTGAAGCGTTGGCTGGAGAAGCTGGACATGGTATTGATACCAAAATTTTAAAGTATATAGCAGGTGAGATTAAATCTTTAATTAATGCAGGCATTGAAGTAGGGATTGTCATCGGTGGCGGCAATATCATCCGTGGCGTTACAGCGGCACAAGATGGAATTATAAAGCGTACTTCTGGAGATTATATGGGAATGCTTGCAACTGTTATTAATGGTGTTGCAATGCAAGAAGCATGTGAATATACAGGTCTTCAAGTTCGCATGCAAACAGCTATAAAAATGGAACAGATTGCTGAGCCATATATCAACCGTCGCGCTGTACGCCACCTTGAAAAAGGTCGCGTAGTGATCTTTGCAGCAGGGACTGGAAACCCATTTTTTACAACAGATACAGCGGCAACTCTTCGCGCGGTTGAGATAGGTGCTTCGATGATCATTAAAGCAACAAAGGTTGATGGTGTTTATGATAGAGATCCGAATAAATATCCAGATGCTAAAAAACTTGATACTTTAACATACGATGAAGCGTTAACTGATCATATCAAAGTTATGGATGACACATCTATTGCTCTTGCCAAAGAGAACAAACTACCTATCGTTGTATGTGATATGTTTAAAGCAGGAAATCTGCTTGATATTATCAATGGTAATACAACAAACTGTTCAATAGTTAGATAAAATAAGATAAATAAAGGATTTAAAATGAGAGTAGAAGAATTAACAGCAAAAGCACTAGAGATTTCAGGTGTAGACAGATATGTATTGGCACTTGCAGTGGCAAAACGCGCAGACGAAATTCTAAATGGAAGTCCTAGCAAGCTTAATATCGATCCAAAATCTATCAAAGCAACAGACTTGGCTTTAATGGAATTAGCAGAGGGCCTTGTTTTAATCAAAGGCTTTGAAAAAAAATAGTTTTTAAAGTATTCTTTTGAACCGATTAGATATAGAAAAGATCAAACATCTTCATAATGTTGACTCGGCGATAGAGTATCTTTTTAAGCAAATTGAACCTTCAAAAAGGTTACAAGATGCTCTTTCTTTCGCAACGCTAGCGCATGAAACACAGTTTCGCAAAAGTGGTGAACCCTACATTATCCATCCAATTTTAGTATCTTCTATTGTTGCTTCTATTACAAACGATGAATCAATGGCAATCGCTGCACTTTTACATGATGTTGTAGAAGATACGGTGATAACAATTCAAGAAATAGAAAAACTTTTTGGTCATGATGTTTCTAATCTTGTAGAAGGTCTGACAAAGATCGATATCATCCGCGATGCGGAGCTTCTTCCTTCATCCTCAGATGAAAAACTTATCGTTTCCGCACTCTCTTTTCGTAAAATGTTGGTTGCAAGTATTCATGATGTAAGAGTTTTAGTTGTCAAACTTTGCGACAGACTACATAATATGCTCACACTTGATGCTCTCGCACCATATAAACAACATCGTATAGCTGAAGAGACTTTAGTTGTATATGTTCCTATTGCGCATAGACTAGGGATCTCTTTTTTGAAAAATCTTCTTGAAGATTTGAGTTTTTCTTATCTTTTTAAAGAAGAAAAACATTATATAGATAATTATTTAGATACAAATTACAGACAACTTGAAACAAAGCTGGATGAATTTAAGCAGTCTGTTTCAAAACTTTTGATCCAAAATGGTTATTGTGAAGAGGATTTTGAGATACTTAGTCGAGTAAAACATAAGTATTCTATTTATCTTAAGATGCAAAGAAAAGGGATCAGTATTGATGAAGTCCTTGACCTTCTTGCAATACGCATCTTGGCAAAAAATCCAATAGACTGCTACAAAATTCTTGGGATTATTCATTTACATTTTAAGCCTTTGGCTTCAAGATTTAAGGACTATATTGCTATAGCAAAAGAGAATGGTTATCAGACTATTCACACTTCTGTATTTTTTAATTCTATTATTTTTGAAGTACAGATACGTACTTATGATATGCATAAGACTGCAGAATTTGGGGTTGCTGCGCATTGGAAATATAAAAATGGTGGTAATGAGATCAGTTTAGATTGGCTTCATAACCTTCAGTATCAAAATGAATCTGTAGAAGATTTTTATGAGATGATTAAAAATGATCTCTATAGTGAAGAGATTAGTGTTTTCTCCCCTAAAGGGGATGCATTTGCCCTACCAAGAGGTTCTGTGGTGTTGGATTTTGCTTATACTATTCACTCTAAAGTAGGGGATTGTGCTGTTTCGGCTCTTTTAAACAAGGATAGAGTTTCGTTATTGAGTGAATTAAAAAATGGTGATATTGTAAGAATACTTACTGAAAAAGAGAGCGTGACTAGATGCAGTTGGATTGATGCCGTAAAAACATCACGTGCAAAATCGGCCATGAAAGCACTCTGTAACTCAAAATTCAAGCAGATAGATACCCTAACAAGTGTAAGTATTATTGCAACAATTATGGATTTGAATCATTCAAGAGTTGAAGAGTGGTTTAATGAACATAATTGTACTGATACAAGGGTGAAAATACCTAACGACCTAAGCCAGCTTAAAGAGACCATTGCAAAATATGTAGAGGAGTTGAGTAAAAATCAAAGATTTAATAACTTTTTAACAAGAAGAAAATTCAAGTTTAGAGAGTATATTAATCAAGGTGTCAAAGTAATTAGTAATAAATCCGTAAACGGTTTGATTTTTGATTATTGTTGTCATCCCAAGATGAGTGATCCGATTGTCGGAATACTTCATGGCTCAAAGGTACATATACATCATAAAATGTGTCAAAATGCATTGCAGTTGATTAAAGAAAATGTGCCGATGGTCTTTGTTAAGTGGGAAGATAAAAAAGTGTATCATTATCATATTATTGTGAGTTTACAGAGTGAAAAGGGTGCATTGGCAAACTTTTTAACCTACTTAGCAAAACTGGATATTGATATTATTAGTATTGTTTTGGGTAAAGAAGGAGTTGAACATGTCCATTATTGCGAGATCGACTTTCATTCTATAGAAGCGAATATTTATCAACTTCAAGGTAAAATAGAAAGAAAAGTAAAAGTCATAAATCTGGTAAGAACAGATGATGCGTACAAAAGAGATTAAAAGTTAGGACAAAGATGATAGAAGAAGCTTTAAGAGAGATACAACGAGGGACTGCCGAGATAATCGACAATGAGCGTATTGAAAAATTACTAAAAAATTATTATGAAAACGGACAGACTTATACGGTAAAAGCTGGATTTGATCCAACTGCGCCTGATCTTCACCTTGGACATACTGTACTCTTGCAAAAACTGGCAATTTTTCAAAAATATGGAGCAAAAATACAGTTTCTTATAGGTGATTTTACAGCGCAAATCGGAGATCCTACAGGCAAAAGTGCTACTCGTAAAACATTGAGTGCTGCTGATATAGAAGAAAACGCTAAAAGTTATAAAGAACAGGTATTTAAGATTTTAGATCCAAAGATGACAGAAGTCGTTTTTAATTCAAATTGGATAAATGCTCTTGGTGCAGCGGGAATGCTTTCTCTTACTACAACTTTTAATGTTGCAAGAATGCTTGAACGTGATGATTTTGATAAGAGATATAAAAGCGGAACTTCTATCTCTATTAGTGAATTTATCTATCCGTTACTTCAAGGGTATGATAGTGTACATCTCAAATGTGATATCGAAATAGGTGGAACAGACCAGAAGTTTAATCTTTTAATGGGGCGTCATTTGCAACGTGCTTATGAAATAGGCAAAGAGCAAGCAGTCTTAATGATGCCGATTTTAGAAGGACTTGATGGCGTACAAAAGATGAGTAAATCTTTAGGCAATTACATAGGTGTCTCCGAAGAACCAAATGAAATGTATGGAAAGATACTTAGCATATCTGATGAGCTTATGTGGAGATACTATGAACTACTCAGTTCTAAAACATTAAGTGAGATAGAAACCTTACATATAAACGTTGAAAACGGTTCACTGCATCCTAAAAAAGCGAAAGAGGATCTTGCACTAGAGATCATTGAAAGATTTTACTCTAAAGAAATGGCAGAAGAAGCAAAAGCTGAGTTTCAAAGAGTTCATGCAAACAATGAAATTCCAACAGATATGGAAGAGTTTGAGCTTAGTGAATCACCTATTTGGATCGCTAAAGCCTTAGTCGAATGTAAGCTTACACCATCGACTTCGCAAGCACGTAGAGATATTAAGCAAGGTGCTGTTAAAATTGACCAAGAAAAAATAGAAGATGAACAGTTTCAGCTACAAAGTGGTGAATATATTTTACAAGTTGGCAAAAGAAAGTTTGCAAAAGCAAGGGTGAAGTAATGAGTTTTAAATCAGTACAAATTGGAAAATATTTAATAGAAAAGCCTATTATTCAGGGTGGTATGGGTGTAGGAATCAGTTGGGATAAGCTCGCTGGCACTGTTTCAAAAGAAGGTGGACTTGGAGTTGTTAGTACTGTCGGTACGGGATATTACGAAGATAAAGCTTATGCAAAACGTCTTGTTGCTCAAAGACCGTTAGAAGTTGAGAATTTTTACTCAAAAGAGGGTTTAAATGCAATCATCAATAATGCAAGAAAAATATGTGGGAATAAACCGCTTGCGGCAAATATTTTATACGCTATAAATGATTATGGGCGTGTTGTAAAAGATGCATGTGAAGCGGGCATTGATATTATCATCACCGGTGCCGGACTTCCGACAAATATGCCTGAATTTACAGAAGATTATCCGGATGTGGCACTTGTTCCTATCGTCTCTTCTGCAAAAGCCTTGGCTATTATCTGTAAAAGATGGCAAAAAAGATACAACCGTCTTCCTGATGCCGTTGTACTTGAGGGTCCAAAAAGTGGTGGACATCAAGGTTTTACCTATGAACAGTGTGAAATGGAAGAATTTCAACTTGAAAATCTTGTAGCACCTGTTGTTGAAGAGGCAAAAAAATGGGGAAACATCCCTGTATTTGCTGCTGGTGGAGTTTGGGATAAAAAAGATATTGAAGAGATGATGGCACTTGGTGCTGTAGGTGTTCAGATGGGAACAAGATTTATTGGAACTTTTGAATGCGATGCCCATGATAATTTCAAAGAGATTTTACTCAATGCAAAAAAGGAAGATATCCAGCTTATGGGTTCTCCTGTAGGTTATCCTGCGCGTGGTGTAAGAACGAATCTTACGGAGTTAGTTGAAAAAAGAGAGGGTCCTGCAATCAAATGTATCTCTAACTGTGTTGCTCCATGTCATCGCGGAGTTGAAGCCAAAGAAGTTGGTTTTTGTATTGCAGACCGTTTAAGTGATGCATATAACGGAAACAAAGAACTTGGACTCTTTTTCTCTGGAACAAATGGATACCGCTTAGATAAATTGATCTCCGTCAAAGAATTAATGGAAAAATTAGTTGATGGTGAATAATAAGATAAATGTTTAAATCAATTTTAACACTACTATTTTGTATATCTCTGCTAGGTGCAGCATCAAATAAAGAGATTTTAGGAAAGGCAGACACGCTGTCTAAAAGCAGTAAAACGGCAAATCTGTTTAAGGCTTATAACGATTATAAAACTCTTTATTTAAATGCTGTTACAAGTTCTGATCAACCTTTAAGAGAAAAAGCTTTGCAAGGTATTGTAAAAAGCGGTACTAAACTTAATATTGATATTTCAGAGTACGCTGATGAGCTCAAAAATTTTGATAAAAAGACAACAAAATCTTCAAAAAAAGTTGCCTTAACCTCGATTACTACCATGAAGTCAATTAGGTGGGATGAGGATACTCTAGTTTTAAGTTTTGATCAAGATCTTGATCCTAAGCAAATTAAATATTTTACGATTCATGACACAAAACATAATCGTTTTCGATATGTTTTTGATATATCTTCATCTTCTTTGACAAAAAATCAAGCTTTAACAAAACAAGGGATCTCTAGAATCAAGCTCAATCAGTTTGATACAAAAACATTACGTCTTGTTTTTGAAGATCAAGATAAAATAAATCTTAGTTTTGATGTTGATGGGAATGATCTTAAAATCACAGTGATAGCAGCAAATGGGAAACCTGTTGGAGAGCTATTTAAAGATACGTCAGTGAAAGTAGAAGAGCCAAAAGAAAAAGAAGAGAGTTCTGAAGATATAAAAAAATACTCTAAATCATCTAAGCAAAAAATTATTGTGATTGATCCAGGTCATGGTGGAAAAGATTCCGGAGCGATAGGGTATAAAAACTATTATGAAAAAAATGTTGTCTTGGATGTAGCTCAAAATGTGAGAAATATGCTTGTAAGTCGTGGGTATAAAGTGTATATGACTCGGGATAACGATACTTTTATTGAGCTCAAAGAACGCACAGCTATGGCCAATAGAAAAGATGCAGATCTTTTTATCTCAATTCATGCAAATGCAGTAAGTAGTGCAAGTGCTGATAGGGCTTACGGAATTGAAACATATTTTTTATCTCCTTCTAGAAGTAGTAGAGCCACAAGGGTTGCTGCTATGGAAAACTCCACTGATATTTCGGATATGAGTAGTTATGGTAAATCAACATTTTTAAATTTTACAACGAACCTTACTCGTATTGCATCCAATAAACTCGCTATCGATGTTCAAAAAGGTATTTTAGGTAATCTTAGAAAATATCATAAGGATGTTGTGGATGCAGGCGTTCGTGAAGGTCCATTTTGGGTTTTGGTAGGAGCTCAAATGCCAGCAATTCTTGTAGAAATTGGTTTTATAACTAATCCACAAGAGTCACAAATGTTAGTAGATAAGACATATGAGCAAAATATGGCTTATGGAATTGCAAATGGAGTTGATAGATATTTTATCAATAATTAAGTAGTTTATTAAAATAATTGGACGTGAGGAAGAATCAAATGAGATATTTTATGAAAACTATTGTAAGTTTAGGGGTGATTACAGCTGTAGTGATGCTTAGTGGATGTACTCAGACTCCAACAAACAACGCACATAATGGTGATGCACAATTATGGCAACAGTTTTAGTCAAAGCAGGCAACTGATCAACTAGATAAAGAGCTTCCTACTCAAAAATAAGCTCTTACATGTAAGAGAGTATTAACTCTCTTTTTTATATTCTAAATCCCCAGCAACAGCTTCTTTATCTGCTATGAGTTTTAAGATCTGCTCTTTTACTTTGTCATATCTGTATTGCTCTTTAAAACCTATAATACGTCCACCTGCAGCATTTGGATGTCCACCGCCATCTACCCATTCTTTTGATATTTGAGAAACGCTTACTTTATTGTTTGCACGAAAGCTCATTGTCCCTCTTGAACTTACATCAACGATGAAATCATATTCGTCAAATTTGGTTAAAAAGCCATTACCGACAATAGAAGTATTTCCTACTCCATAACTTAAAAAGCCTTTGTAACCTTTGTAGTAGATAGTCATCTGAGCAAATTTTTGTCCTAAGAGATCAACGATATAAGCAGTTGAAAGATTGTCAAGTGTATCATCTTGCTCGGCTTTAAAAAACTCTTTTTTCATCTTATGAATCGCATCATCTAAAGCGATATTTGCTTTTTCATGGGAGATAAATTCAACCGCTTGTTTTAAAAGTGAGATTTTGTAAAATCTGTCATCATCTCCAAAAGTAACGCGGCTTAGTTCTCTTGTCTCAGAGATAAGGCGCATACAAACTTTTCCAAACTCAAAGTTAAATACCTCTTCTTGTTTCCAAAGATCGACGGCGTTGACAATATTGACATATTTTTCCATCCACTCTTCTTCGTGAAGCTCAAAGTTCTCTTTTGCATAATCATAAGTAATTTTAGTCGCACTTCTTGTTGTATCTAGAAAATACCATCCAAATTTATTTGCGCTTTCTTGTCCGCTTCCGTGATGATCTAAAAGAGTGATTTGAATCTCTCTGCCTTTTTCACGTAGCATATTTACTTCGCGATCAAGCCATCTTGCTTCATCCATTGTAAGATTGAGATCGGTGATGAGAATCGTTGCACTCTCAGTATTTGATTTAATGGCATCCATAATTTCATCAAGTCTGCTTCTTACCTCTGCACCATAGTTCGCGTTAAAACTTTTAATATTATGCGGCGTGTAACTCATAACAAGTTGACAACTGTAACCATCTAGGTCAGTGTGTGAGAGATGGTAGATATTTTTACTATTCAATGTATTTCCTTTTTGATTGACTAAAGTTTAGACGAGATTTATAGAGCCCATAACTTCAAATTTGGCGTTTGAATCTATCTCTGCATGTGAGAGTGTGACGACATCGAGGCTGAATCTTTCAAATATCTCTGCGATAGGACGACGCAGTTGTGGATCAACAATGATGATAACAGGTGAGATCCCTTTTTGAAGCACTTCGGTCGCTTTTTGACTGGTGACTTGGATGAGATTGTTAATCTCGCTGACATTAAGTAAGAGGTTCCTGACTCCATTGTTTTCTTTTGATTTTTCTAGCATCATCTGTTCACTCGCTGTAGAAAAAGTCAAAAGATTGACAACACCATTGTCCCCTGTATACATCTGTGTGATGACACGAGAAAGTTTTGCACGAACTTGTTCTGTGATAATATCTACATTTTTCGTGTACTCTCCAATATCTGCAATCGTCTCTAAAATAGTGAGCATATCTTTAAGAGGGATTTTCTCATGTAGTAACGCTCTAAAGACTCTTTGGATAAGTCCGATAGATGCGACTTTGAGAACATCATCAATAACAACAGGATAGTCTGTTTTGATCTTAGTGACAAGAGACTGAACTTCTTGACGTGTGAGAAGATCCTCAGCATAGCGCTTGACAAGTTCGCTCATGTGCGTTGAGATGACCGTTGCAGGATCGACAACTGTGTAGCCGTTTATGATGGCATCCTCTTTTTTGTTTGGCGAGATCCAAATGGCATCAAGACCAAAGGCCGGCTCTTTTGTAGCCTCGCCCTCCATATCTCCTGTCGCCATTCCGCTATCCATTGCTAAAAATTTATCCGGAATAATTGTTCCCTCGCCGATAGAGATCCCTTTTAAAAGGATTTGATACTGGTTTGGCCTGAGATGTAAATTATCACGTATACGAACCTGCGGCATCAAAAATCCAAAATCAGAAGCAATTTTTCTTCTCATAGATCGGATTCTCTCTAAAAGATCACCACCCTGAGAAGCATCTGCAAGGCGGATTAGCTGATAGCCAAGAGTGAGTTCTAGCATCTCAACTTTTAAGATATCTTCCAAAGCTGCTTCTTCCTCTTTTGCTATATCCGCACTCGATTTTGGTGGAGCTTTGGTTGGAACACTGGTATCGGGTTGTCCATTTTTTTGTTTAGTTTTTGTCTCCCCTGGAAGCGGAGCGAAGGCGTTAAGGATAGTGAGTTCACCGAGTTCATATTTGTAAAGAGCATACCCAAGACCAAGAAAGACTAAACCGACAAAGCCCATTGAAAGGGTAGGGAGTCCGGGAACAAGTGCAAACATAATCATGATAGCACCTACGATAATCATGATCTTTGCATTTCCCATCATCTGTTTGATGGTTCCCTCTGCAAAATTATCGCCATCACTTGATGAACGTGTAATCATAATACCTGTTGCGGTTGAGATGATAAGGGCTGGAATCTGCCCGACAAGACCATCTCCGATAGTAAGGATGGTAAATGTTGCCGCACTATCCGAGACACTCATATTGTGTTGAAAAACACCGATTAAAAAGCCGCCGATGATATTTACAAGAGTGATAAGGATACCCGCAACTGCGTCACCTTTGACAAACTTGCTCGAACCATCCATTGCTCCATAAAAGTTTGCATCTTGAAGAATCTCTGCCCGTCTTTGTTTTGCTTGTGCATCATCGATAAGTCCAGCATTTAAGTCTGCATCGACTGCCATTTGTTTACCAGGCATTGAATCAAGTGTAAAACGCGCCGCAACCTCTGCAACCCTTCCAGCACCTTTGGTGATAACCATAAAGTTTATGATGACAAGGATACTAAATACAATGATACCGATAACAAAGTTCCCGCCTACAACAAAATTTCCAAAGCTGGTGATGATATCACTCACGGCTTGTGGTCCTTCATTCCCATGACTTAAGATCATCCTGGTGGTAGCGACGTTGAGAGAAAGCCGAAAGAGAGTGACGATAAGTATGATGGTTGGAAAGGTTGTAAGGTCTGTTGGTTTTGGGATATATAAAGAGATCAGAAGAATCAAAACAGCGATAGCAATCGAGATGGTAAGGAATAGATCAAGAATCCCACTAGGAAGTGGAACAATGATAATAGCGATAATGGCAACGACGAAAAATACGACACTTAAATCGCGTTGACCAAGTAAAAAGTTGAGAGATTTGCTAATCTGTTTTCTAAAAGGTACCTGTTTTGCCAAGTCTTACTCTTCTATTAAATCTGCGATTGTTACTGTGTCTAAAAAATTATCAATTTTTCCCTGAAGTTTGTTTAAAAATGGCCAAAGTGAGCATGATTTTGCTTGGTCAGATGGGCAAGATTCAGTTGAAGGGGAACAGTCAAATACGGCAGGCCCTTTGCCTTCCACCGCGCGCATAACTTCTAAAATAGTGATCTCTTTACTACAGCGAATGAGTTCAAATCCACCATTAACGCCTTTAAAAGACTGTAATATATGGTGTCTTGTAAGTGATTGGAGTATTTTAGATAAAAAGCTTTTAGAGATATTGAGCTCTTTTGAAAGTGTATCTGAGTCCATTGCCCCTGATGTTTTTGCTAATACTACTAAAGCTAAAAGAGCGTATTCGCTCGCACGTGTCATCAACATAATATATTTATTTCCTAAAACTTTATAAAGTAGAGACATTATATCCAAAAAAATATTTTACAAAGTTATTATGATATTCAAGAGATTTTAGATACAATTTCGCCTCGGCTTTTTAAGAAGCTAGATTATTATACCCATCAGGAGGCTATTATGGCTTTAGATTCGGCTAAAAAATTAGAAATTGTTGCAAAATACGGACGCAGTGAAACTGATACAGGTTCAAGTGAAGTTCAAATCGCACTTTTAACTACTCGTATTGTAGAATTAACTTCTCACCTTAAAATATTTAAAAAAGATCACGCATCTCGTTTAGGTCTTTTGAAACTTGTTGGTCAACGTCGTCGTTTGATGCGTTACTTCAAATCTAAAAACAGAGAAGCGTACAACAAAATTGTTGCAGATCTTGGTATCCGCGATAACATCTAATTCTCATTTCCTAAATAGTCCGTTTATTGGACTATTTGAGAAAAATCTCCACCGCTCTTTTTAAATCTTCTTCTGTATCTATCCCAAAACCTGTACTTGAAACTTTTACCATTGAGATCTTTTTTTGATGAAACACGGCACGCAGTTGTTCTAGTTTTTCAATATCTTCTATTGGTGCATCTGCAAGATTACAAAATTCATACAAACTTTTTTTCGTAAATCCATAGATTCCGATATGTCCAAAATAGGTCGCTTCTCCGCTTCTATTAAATGGAATAGGGGATCTTGAAAAGTAGATAGCGTTTTCTTGGTCATCTAAAATCACTTTGACAAGGTTTGGATCTTGCGCGGATTCACTATTGATGGTATTAAAACAGCTTCCCATCACAAAATCTGCATTTTCACTTTTTAGTTTATTGAGTCTTTTGACAAGCGCTTCTACGACAGAAATCTCTATGAATGGCTCATCTGCTTGTACGTTGATGATAAGTTCATCATCTGGAATATCAAGCAACTGTGCGCATTCATTGATACGGTCTGTTCCGCTTTTATGTGTGAGTGATGTCATCCTTGCTTCGATACCGTAAGCCTTACATGTAGCCATAATCTTTTCATCATCAGTTGCAACTACAACCTTGTCGATGGCACTTACAGCTCTAGCTGTACGAACGACCATCGGCAAACCGCCGATATCTGCTAAAACTTTCTCAGGAAATCTTGTAGAAGCTAAACGTGCTGGAATAATTATCATTGAATGCCTTTTTTAGGGTTTTTAATGCCCTTATTGTATAATTGCAAAATTATATCAAAAAAGGGTGTTTATGACACTGTATCAGCCAGAGTCGGGTTATTGTTTTAACAGCGATTCTATCTATCTCTATGACTTTATAAACTCCTTTAAACCTCGTGGACGTTTACTTGATGTGGGTGCAGGATGCGGAATTGTAGGGCTTTTAGTTGCAAGAGATAATGAAAAAGTGGACCTTCATGCTGTTGAAAAGCAGGAGATGTTTGTTAAATATGCGACAAAAAATGCACAAGAAAACAATATTGCATACACGATTTATCATACCGATTTTTTAGAGTTTCAAGATAGTAAAGGGTTTGATTACATTGTCTCAAATCCGCCGTTTTATCATGATGGAGCCGCACGTAGCGAAGATCCGATGCTTTATACGGCAAGATACAGTGTCAATCTTCCTTTAAAGGAGTTTTTTGCAAAAGTATTTAAACTTCTGTCACACCAAGGACATTTTATTTTTTGTTATGATGCAAAGCAGTTTGCGCTTCTTTGTGCCGAGCTGAGTATTGCCAGATTAAGAGTAGTTGATGTACAATTCGTGCATTCAAAAAGTGATAAAAGTGCCTCTTTAGTGATGTTACATGTAAGGAAAAACTCCAAATCACTTTTAAATATTTTGCCACCTTTTATAGCTTTTGAAGGAGATAAATTTTCCAAAGCTTCAGAGTCGGTCTATGAAAAAGCAAGGACGAACAGTATAAAATGTCAGATTTAATGAGAAAAGAGGGATTTCCCTACGCTTTTAATCCCTCTAAATGTGAAAGTTGTGAAGGCAGATGTTGTACGGGTGAGAGCGGATATATCTATGTCACGTCAGATGAGATATTAGCTCTTGCAAATCTTTTAAAACTTGAGCTTCAGGTTTTTATGGAGAGTTATTTATATAAAATAGGGTATAAATACTCTCTTAAAGAAGTCGTTACCAATGACTCTCATGATTGTATTTTTTACGATAGAGCAAGTAACGGTTGTAAAGTGTATGAAGCAAGACCGACTCAGTGCAGAACATTTCCTTTTTGGGATTATTTTAAGCAAAGAGTCGATGAATTAAAAGATGAATGTCCAGGAATTTTAGATGATTAAAATCTTATATGCCGTTTTACTCTCTTTGCTTTTTGCAGGATGTATGAATGTCGGTGACGTGAAACCTTTGCAGAACGTAAAATCTGCTCAAAAGGCGTTTGAAGGTGAAGATAGATATGTGATGTTTGCTCTTGAAGCTGAGCGAATGGAAGATTTTAACGCTTCGGGTTCACTATTTTATACAACGTATGAAAAAACAGACAAGCCAGAATATCTAAACAGATCTCTACAAGACTTTTTCAGTGCTCATCAATATGATCTTCTTTTAGCGCTTGCAACTAAACATCAAAGTAAATATCCACAAAATTATATGCTAAAAAGATATGAAATCTTAGCATTGATCAATCAAGATAAAATGCAAGAGGCACAAAACAGAGCTTTATCTCTAGCAGATGAGACAAAAGATTCCTCAGATGCTATCTTGGTAAGTGATATTTATATACGAGAAAAAGATCTACCGACTGCATTGGCTTATTTGCAAAAGGCATATGCAAAAAATTATGATGAAAAGATTTTGGATAGAGTAGCAACGCTTTTATATGTGAATTTGAACAAAAAACAAGAAGCGATAGATGTTATGGAAAAGCATATCAAAAATTATGGATGTTCAAAACTGATATGTATGAAACTAGCGGCAATGTACGGAAATGAGAATAAAATAGATGCTATGGTGGCTACTTATCTACGTTTATACACCATAGATCCTTCAGATGAAGTCGCACAAAATATTATTAAAATCTATGGATATCAAAAAAATTATTCAAAAATGATGCTATTTTTAGAAGATTGTCATTGTAATGATGAGTTACTATTACAGCTTTATGTAGATGTAAAACTTTTTGATAAAGCTTCTGTACTTGCTAAAAAGCTTTATGAGGAAAGTTTTACAACGCAGTATCTTGCCCAAAGCGCCATCTTTAAATATGAAAGTATGGGAAAAAAGATTGATAAAAAAAGTTTGGATATTGTATATAAAGATCTAAGTGAAGCTGTTGAAGCTGATCCAAAAGCGGTTGATCTCAACTATCTTGGTTATTTGATGATTGAACACGATATGGATGTCAGCAAGGGAGTTTCTTATGTGCAAGAAGCATTGAAGCTCGAAAAAGATTCACCTTACTATCTTGATTCTTTGGCGTGGGGTTATTATAAACTTCATAAATGCAAAGAAGCAAAAGCAGTTATGGATCAAGTTGTGGCAAAAATCGGTTCTGATGAACCAGAAATAAAAGAGCATAGTGAAGCAATAAACAAGTGCATAAAGGGAAAACATAAATGATTTTAGATGATATTATAAAAAAAACAAAAGAAGATCTCGTAGAGAGAGAAAAAAAGTTTAGCCTTGATTGGTTGGGGCGTTCATTGGCTTTTAATGCAAGAGTTCCAAGAGATGTGTATCCATATCTCAAATCAACGCCAGAAGAGCCTTATCGCATCATATCGGAAGTAAAAAAAGCGAGTCCATCCAAAGGTGTTATCCGTGAGGATTTTGATCCTCTAGCAATCGCGCAAGGATACGAAAGAGGCGGCGCAAATGCTATTTCAGTGCTCACAGAACCGCACTTTTTTCAAGGTGATTTGGAATATCTCGCAGGCATTAGAAGATATGTTAGCATTCCGCTTTTAAGAAAAGATTTTATCGTTTCAAATTATCAGATATTAGAAGCGATGGTGTATGGAGCGGATTTTATCTTGCTTATCGCCGCGGCACTTTCAAAAAAAGAGCTAAAAGACCTGCTTAATTATACACGTCATCTTGGAATGGAAGCGCTTGTTGAGGTACATGATAAAACTGACCTTACAAAAGCAATCTACGCGGGAGCCGATATCATCGGGATTAATCATCGAAATTTACAGACTTTTGAGATGAATATGAATCTCTCTTATGAGCTTATTCCTCTTATTCCAAACGGCAAGATTATCGTCGCTGAGAGCGGAATCTATGAGCATGGACAGCTAGAAGATTTAGGCAAAGCTGGAGTAGATGCTTTTCTAGTCGGTGAGTCTTTGATGCGTCAAGATAATGTGGAAGAGGCGCTAAGAACACTAAAATACGGCAAATAATATTGCTTACATGTAAGCAAAAAACCCTTACATCCAAGGGCACTTCGCATGTAAGGGTTTTTTATCGTAAAAATAACTTTACATGTAAAGAACTCACTGCATAACTCACGCTATAAAGACAAACTTTCTTCTCCTTCAATATTTCATCTTGATACTTTCTTTATACTATAGCCTTCAATATTGATTATTTCATGACACTGTAGGGTGTAGAATTAGGAAAATTTGATGGAGATAAAATGACATTACAAGAACGAATGAAAAATGAATTTATGGTAATTAAAGCTCTTGGAGTGGTGTATGGGGATATTGGAACCAGTCCGATATATACTTTGGCAATTATTTTTGCACTAATTTCACCTACAGTTGAAAATATATTTGGAATACTCTCATATGTATTTTGGACTATGACAATACTTGTTACCGTTCAATATGGCTGGCTAGCTACAAGTTTATCAAAGAAGGGCGAAGGAGGAACGGTGGTTCTTGTGCAGCTGCTTCTCCCTTATCTTAAAAATACCAAAGCTATTGCAACAGTCAGTATGCTTAGTTTTATTGGGATATCATTGATGATAGGTGATGGTGTTATTACGCCGGCAATTAGTATTCTTTCGGCAGTTGAAGGTATGGTGCTTATACCGGGATATGAACATACTCCTAAACTAACTCTTTTATTGATAGCATCCGTTATAGCTTTTATACTATTTTATGTTCAAAGAAAAGGAATTGAAAAAGTAGCTTCTGCATTTGGACCTTTTATGGTAGTTTGGTTTTTTACACTAGGTTTGGTCGGCTTGTGGTATATATCCCAAAATTTTTCAATTTTAAAAGCTATCTCTCCTCTCTATGCTATCAACTTTACATTATCTCATCCTGTAATTAGCTTTGTAATGTTAGCAGATGTCATACTTGCCGCAACAGGTGGTGAGGCTTTATATGCTGACATGGGGCACCTTGGGAGATTACCGATTTTAAAAGGATGGTTATTTGCATTTGTATCATTGATATTAAGTTATTTTGGACAGGGAGCATTTCTCATCACACATCCAGCGGCAATAACAAGCCCACTTTTTGAGATGACAAAAGATTTAGTTCCTTACATGTACGTTCCATTTTTAATACTCACGATTATTGCGACTATCATCGCATCACAAGCAATGATAAGCGGTATATTTTCAGTGCTTTATCAAGCTATGACAACAAGAATATTTCCACATTTCAAAGTTGAATATACCTCAAATGAATTAAGAGCGCAGATATATGTAAATTCGGTCAATTGGTTTTTATTTGCCTGTGTGATTGTTATGCTGTTTGTATTTGGTGAGTCAGCAAAACTGGCTGCCGCGTATGGTCTGGCTGTTGCAGGTGCTATGAGTATTACCGGTGCCTTGATTAGTATGGTGTTTTGGTATAAAAAACAATATGTTGCGATGTCATTTGCAATTTTATCAGGCATAGTAAGTACGATATTTTTTGCTTCATGTACCGGAAAAATTCCAAATGGAGGATATTGGTCTCTTATCATAGCTTCTATACCTCTTTTCATTGTGATCTTATATACAATGGGTCAAAAAAGATTATATAAATCATTTGTTCCTGTTGAAAAGAAATATTTTCTAGAAGAATATAGTGCAAAACATGAAAAAGGGGTTCATATTGAAGGAATCGCTCTATTTTTTGCAAGACAAGCAGGTGAAATTCCGGCATACATCTCAAAGACGATGTTTCAAAACGGCATTATTTATGACAGAAATATTATTGTTGTTGTAAAACCGGCTAATGAACCGTATGGTATCCATACTGAACTCTCGCCTTTGGGTGAAGGACTTGATTTGTTAATGATATATCCAGGATATATGGAGATGCTTGATGTAGAGAAGGTGTTACAAAGCAAAGGCCTAGATGCGAGAGTAATATTTTATGGACAAGAAGAGATAGTTTCAAAAAGCTTCTTATGGAATATATTTGCAATGATTAAAACTCTTTCACCTACATTTGTCAGCTTCTATAATTTTCCAAGTGAAAAACTTATCGGAGTTGCAAGAAGAGCAGAAATTTAGGTATGTCCATAATAAGCAGTGGAGTATAATGTGCCTATGAATACAAGATATAATCAATTCACTAAAAGCTTAGCAATAGTGAGTGTTGTCACTATTATTTGTTTATTATATAAAAGTAATTTAGAGTTACTGAATATTGCGATGTTGTATCTTTTACCGATTCTCTATGTTGCTATAAATTATGGACAGATTCAAACTTTTTTTATATCCTTGATAGTTGTTATACTTTTTAATTTTTTATTTATTCCTCCACTATTGACATTCAATGTGCATGACGCTAGATATTTACTTAGTTTTGTGATTATCATGATTGTTGGTCAATTGATTTCAATCTTGGCAGCTAGAGCTTCTAAAGCAAAAGAATTAGAAACAAGCGAAAGCCTACATGAGGCGATTTTAAACTCTTTATCTCATGAACTAAGAACGCCCTTGACGGTGATTATTGGAGCTACAAGTTCAATTTTGTCTCATGAATTAAAGCTTACGGAAGAAGAGGTCAATGAGCTCATTCAAGAAACGTATTCAAGTGCTTTTAGTATGAAAGAGTTGATTGAAAACCTACTTACAAGTGCAAGATTCGAGAGCGGGCATCTCAAACCGATAATCACAGATTGTTCTGTTGGAGAAATCATTTCAAACTCTTTATTGAAAGTTGAAAATAAATATTCAAAAGAGGCAATTTTTATAGTTCATGAAGATTTGCCATCGATTCAAAATGATGCGGTATTGCTTGAACAAGCTTTTTATAATCTTTTAGACAATGCTTTTAAATATGGGGAAAAAATGACAATTGAAGTCAATCATTCTCAAAATGATCTGTTGATTACTATATGTAATACAGGAGAATTACCAGATAAAAGGGAAATTACAATGATTGGTGAAAAATTTACAAGGCTTTCAAACTCATTGAATGTTTCAGGTTTGGGATTGGGTCTTTTTTTAGCAAAAAGAATAATAGAAACTTTAAACGGTTCTATCGACACAAAAATTGTCGATAGTGAATTTTGTATTTACATTAGGTTGTAGTTATGACAAAGCAAAAAATTTTAGTTATAGATGACGACAAAGCTATAAGACGTCTTTTGACACTTTCACTGCAAAGTTCTGGATTTGAGATAAGCGAAGCATCCAATATACAAGAAGCAACAAAACAGTCCATTAGTAATATACCCGATGTTGTTTTATTAGATTTAGGTCTACCCGATGGCAATGGACTGGACTTCTTAAAATCTTTTAGAGAATGGAACAGCGCACCGTTAATAGTGATATCCGCACAAAATCAAGAGGATAAAAAGATCGAATCCTTAGAACTTGGAGCGGATGATTATCTCATAAAACCATTCAGTACCAATGAGCTCCTTGCTAGAATACGTGCAGTACTGAGAAGATGTGAAAATATACAAGTAACCCATATATTGGAGTGTAATGAACTAACAATGGATTTAATAGCACGGACTATTATGCTTGAAAACATTGAAATCAAAGTAACACCGACAGAATATGATCTACTAAAACTTTTCATGAAAAATAGCGGAAAAGTACTTACACACAATTTTTTACTAAAAGAAGTATGGGGAATTGGATACCAAAATGAAGTGCATTACTTGAGAGTTTTTGTAAATCAGTTACGACAAAAGATTGAAAAAGATCCATCAAGACCTAAAAAGATTTTAACCGAAACGGGGATTGGGTATCGAATGATTTGTTCTTAAATGGAGTATGATTTTTCTTACATGTAAGCCTTTTCCTCTGTACTTTTTTCTCCGCAAAAAAGTACCAAAAAGCTCTTGCAACGGCTTCGAGCTTGCCTTTGGATTTTAGCTTTTTTGACCGAGTGGAGTCGTGAAGAAAATGCAACTGTTTGAGAGAACAAAGAGAACGAGTTTTGCATTTTTAGACGCAGCGACCGAAATAAAGCGTTAAAAAATCCATCCTACTGACACGCTTTTTGGTTACTTTTATAAAAAAGTGACAAAGAAACCTTTTACACCCAAGGGCACTTCGCATGTAAGAACCCTTACATGTAAAGATTATTTACGAAAGTAACGCCTTCGCACACTCATTGATACGCTTTCCATCCACTTTTCCCGCAAGCTCTTTACTCGCCATTCCCATTACTTTACCGATATCTTTCATAGATTCGGCTCCGACTTGAGAAATGATCGCTTTGATGGCAGAACTTAGCTCCTCATCGCCAAGCTGTTTTGGTAGATACGGCTCATAAAATGCGATCTCTGATAACTCTTTTTCTATTAAGTCATTACGCCCAGCAGTTTGGTACTGAGTGATAGAATCATTTCTTTGTTTGATCTGTTTTTGGATAATTTTTATGACATCCTCATCACTAAGTTCTCTTCTTTCATCTACTTCTATTTGTTTAAAAGCACTGCTTAGTAGTCTAAGTGCATCGCGTTTTGCATTCTCTTTTGCTTTCATAGCTTCTTTTATTTGGGTATTAATCTGTTCTTTTAAACTCATAAATCTTCCTTGGAACTTTTTTTGCTAGTATTATAGCAAGAGCGTGTAAAGCCGCCCTTTAGATTGTTTAAAAAGAAGATATTTATGATTAAAATTTTATTTATTGGCTTATATGTCATACTCACATTTACTGGCTGTGCCGAGAATCTTGTGGATCCTGAGATCAATTTTGAGCCGCCTAAGTATGTTGAAGAGATGCCGGCTAAACAAGAACAGCAGGATTTCTCTTCTGCGGGAAGTATCTTTGGAAAAGGGGATAATCCTCTTTTCTCAGATCATAAAGCGATGCGTGTGAATGATATTGTAACTATTGTGATCTCAGAAACGGCAAAAAGTAGTAACACTGGATCAAAAGCACTTTCAAGCAGTGATACAAGCAGTTTAGGTGGTGGTATTACTGCAGCAAATGGTGGCAATCCTGCTGTTTCTGCAATGGCGAATAAGTTGAATGGATTGACTAATATCGGTTTTGCAACTAATTCTAGTTCCACGTTTGCAGGTAAAGGTGCAGCAACAAAAGATGCATCATTTACAACGACGGTTTCTGCAAGAGTAATCAAAATTTTGGAAAATGGAAACTATTTTGTCTCAGGAAAACGTGAAATACTTATAGACGAGCAAAAGCAGATAATACAAGTTAGCGGTGTGATAAGACCGTATGATATCAGTCAAAGTAATCAGATCAGCTCTTCACAGATGAGTGATGCAAAGATACTTTATAAAACTCAAGGAGATATGGATCGTGCAACGCAACAGGGATGGGGAAGTAAACTTGTACATGCGATTTGGCCGTTTTAGCAGTCTTCTCTTATTTACTGTTTTAACGCTTCATGCAGGTTCGTTCGAAGATTTTAAAAAATCCCAGAATGAATCATTTCAAAAGTATAAAGATGAGCGTGACGAAGCTTTTGATAACTACTTAAAAGAGCAGTGGAAAGCGTATACAGAGTATAGCGGTCAAACTCTGTATGAAAAACCTAAGCCAAAAATCTTACCAAAAACTACATATGTGATACCGCCGAGTTTAGGCCCAAAAGTGATGATCGATGTCAATCCTGAATTAAAGCCCATCGTTGAGCGAAAGCCTGTTATCATCCAAAAGGCTGTATCTGTACATAAAGATATCAGTTTTCTCTTCTTTGGCTCAAAGCTTAATTTTCAAACACCGTATGGACTCAAACAAGCAAGATTTTATCCAAATACACAAGAGGGAATCGCCTCATTTTTTGATAAAGCCGCTTCTAGTGAATATCAGGCATTTATAGCTGATATCCAAGTAACTAGCACTCAGTTAAATCTCAATGATTGGGGTGTTTATCTTTTGGTCAATCAACTCTCAGCAAAAATATTTGAAAATGCAGATGATGCAAATCTCTTTAGCTGGTTTGTATTCAATAAGCTTGGATATGCGGTCAAAGTAGGTTTGTCAGATGATAATCATGTTGTCTTATTGACTCACTCCAAAAAGATGATTTATTCTACGCCAAGCTACACACTTGATAATAAAAAGTTTTATGCACTTAGCTTTTACAACAAACGTGGAGCTGGAAATATTTATACTTATAATCAGGATTATCCAGGATCTGTGAGACCGCTTGATTTGGCACTTGTTACTCTTCCAAATTTTCCAGTTGCTAAAAACTCAAAAATATTAAAGTTCAATTATCAAGGCAAAGAGGTAAGAATAGCGTTTGATTACAATCTAAATATCATTGATTTTATGGCCTCTTATCCTCAGGCTGATTATGACACCTATTTTGATGCACCGATGGAAAATGAGACTTATATTCAGGTGGCTACAGCGCTTAAAAAATATATTGATGGTAAACGTGCAAGCGATGCTATGAACTTTGTGCTTTCATTTGTGCAACATGCATTCATTTATGAAACAGATCAGCAGCAGTTTGGACGGGAAAAGTCTATGTTCGCAGAAGAAACGCTTTATTACCCTGGAAGTGACTGTGAAGATCGAGCAACTTTATATGCATATCTGATGGAGAAACTTTTTCATGTGAATGTGGTCGGAGTAAAATATGCAGATCATATGACAACGGCAATCCAAGTGCCAATGCCGGGAGATGCTTTTACTATTGCAAACGAGCGTTATGTGATCGCTGATCCGACTTATATCAATGCGACCATAGGACAAAGTATGCCACAGTATAGAAGTGTTATTCCGGAGCGTTTTATTACTGTAAAAGCGAATTAAAGGCTTACATGTAAGAGCTTTATGGGCTTTGCCCACAAAGTATTTGATTTAATAATTATATGCTACTTTATATCGTGGATCATCGGCAGCTTCTACAAATGTGCAGTGTCTGCCAGCTTTGATAAGTAACTCTTTGCAGTCACGACTCAGATGACGAAGTTGCAGTGATTTATCTGCATCCTCATATTTTTTTGTGACCACATTAAGTGCTTCAACACCTGAAGAATCCAAAACTCGAGCATTTTTAAATTCTAAAATCACACGCTCACTATCATTTTCAACATCAAATATATCCATAAATGACGCAGTTGAAGCAAAAAAGAGAGGACCGTCAAGTTCATAGATCTTTGTGCCATCTTCGGTAAAAGTGACTTTGGCAAAGATGCGCGCATGTTTCCATGCAAAGACAAGTGCTGATATGATGACACCCGCAATAACCGCAGTTGCAAGATCTGCAAAAACAGTGATAAGTGTGACTGATACTACGACAAATGCATCTTCTTTGGGCATATGTTTCAGATGAGAAAAACTGCTCCATTCAAAAGTCCCGATACTTACCATAAACATGATCCCCACAAGCACCGCGATTGGGATAATGTTGAGTGTGTCTGTAAGAGAGGCAACAAGGATCATAAGCCCGATAGCTGCGGTTAGGCCTGAAAGTCGTCCAAGACCACCTGAAGTGAAGTTGATGATAGATTGACCGATCATGGCACATCCCGGCATGCCGCCAAAGACGCCACAAGCCATATTTCCAGCACCCAAAGCGATACACTCTTTGTTTGCACTTCCTCGTGTGTCACTCATCTCATCTAGAACTGAAAGAGTAAGTAGAGATTCTATAAGTCCGACCATCGCCGCGATAAAAGCATAAGGTAAAACTATCATAATCGCATCAAAACTCAGGATTGTATCTGGAATATGAAAGCTTGGAAGTTGCCCTTTAAATGCGCTCAGGTTTGCAAAATCGCCGACAAGCATAGTGCTTACATGTAAGAAGTAAACGCCCAAAGTAAGCGCAATGATGGCAATGAGTCCAGATGGAACTGCTTTGGTGAGTTTAGGTAGAAAAAACATAATCGCCATTGTGACAATGACGAGCACAAACATGGCTGTGTCATCTGAGTGAAAAAACTTGAATTGCGCCATTGCTATGACGATAGCAAGACCATTGACAAATCCGTAGATGGCAGGAAGAGGCACTAAACGGATAAATTTTCCAAGCTTAAGCATACCAGCTAAAATCTGAAAAGCTCCCGCCATAACAGCTGCTAAAGTAATGTACTGCATAATTCCAAAGGCGAGGGCGTCACCGCTTGCTCCTTGAGAAATCAGAAGTGCTTTTGCCTCTAAGGCCAAACCGACTAAGACAACGGCGACTGAACCTGTTGCTCCGCTTATCATTCCTGGTTTCCCGCCAAAAAGGGCAGTGATAAGTCCAAGGATAAAAGCAGAATAGAGCCCCACAATTGGACTCACATCGACAATAAATGAAAAAGCGATCGCTTCAGGAACTAAGGCAACGGCTACTACAAGTCCTGAAAGCAGATCATTTTTGAGATTGGAAGTGTCGTATTTTTTGATATCAAACAAATTTTTAACCTTTAAAAATGGAAAATAAAATTGTGAAATTGTATCAAAAGAGTGATGAAGAGAGGCTTGAAGAGTAAGAGAGTATCCCTTGGTGGCGCATAAAAGAGTATGCACCCAAGGAAAAAGAGTTAGCCCATTTTTAGTGTGCAAGCCTCATCATATGACATTTTTTTAGCGTAGAAAGTAGCTTTTTTGATTCCATCATAGAGTGCATCTAGTTTCTCTTCTGCACCCATACGTTTGAGCTCTTTTTTATCTAGATCAGCATGAGCGATAAGTTCGTTCCAAACAGAACTCTCATCAAGTGCAAATGCATGAACCGTGATGCCGTTGTATACAAAAATCGCATCACTGATCAAGTTGTTGACAAAAAGAGTTACCATTGTTTTTTCTGAAAACATAGTTTTGTAGAGTTCAAATGTCTGTTCAAAATCAGCAAAATCATTGAGTTCAGCGGCAAATAAAAGTGTTGATTCGCCATCTGCTATGACAATCGCATGTTTGAGCATAAGTTTAGGCGGTAATTGTTTCTCAGGGGAAAGAAATTCCCCCGCTGTAATCACAAGTTCTCCTCTATATCCAAAGCGTCCCGCTGTTTCTAATGCACCTTTTAAAGAAGGTTGCCATTCTAATTTGTTTTCATATATAAAATCAATAGGTGAGCCCATCGTGTTTCCTTGTTTGTGGATTGTATCCGATCAAGTTTGGTTTGAGCACCGTAAGGAAATGGAGCATGCTGTTGCGCGCTTAAAAGAAGTTACTAACTTTAATGCATATAGTGTGCTAGGGTATTGTGACTTTTATGTTATGAAAGACGCGGGTATGTAGGATAATCCTACATACTAATAAGATTGTGAAGGGATTAGTTTTGAAGCGAGTTTAATTGTTCTTTTACTTTGACTTGTTTACTTTGCGCATCTTCAAGTGCTTCACGGTTTTTAGCTAAAACATCTTCAGGAGCATTTGCACAAAAACGCTCATTGTTTAGCATTCCAGCGAGTTTATCGATCTCTTTTTGAAGTTTTTCATCCTGTTTTGAAAGTTTAGAGATGATAGAACTCAGATCAATAGAATCAGTCGGGATAAATGTCTCACAAGTATCTGCGATGTCGCTCACAGAGTTTTCTATTTTACAGTCCGTAAATTCGACGACTTCGACTTTTGCAAGTCTTGCAATGAAAGGTATCATCATCGTTTTTGCATCTTCATCAATATTATCGATTTTTACATACGCTTTTTCTATTTTTTGATTTGCAAGATCGACTAAAACTTTCGCACGTCTAATGGAAACAATGGCATCCATGATAATCTCGAATTTTGCCTCTTCTTTTTCACGTTTTCTCGTTTTTGTAGGATATGGCATAATCATAATAGAATCACTCGTATCAAGAGATGTGCCTGAAAGCTCGTGGTAAAGATACTCTGTGACAAATGGCATAAACGGATGTAGAAGTTTTAACGCTTCTTTAAAGATAGCTCCAAGCTCGATAATAGCAGATTTGTCCGCTTTGCTAAGCTCAATACCCCAGTCACAAAACTCATTCCAAAGGAATCTATAAATCGCCGTTGCTGCGTCGTTGAATTTGTACTCATCAAGAGCTGAGCGAACCTCTTTTGTGGCTTGGTTGAGACGAGAAACCATATATTTTCCAAGATCAGTATCCATACAAAAACCATTCAGGTCTGGGAAAGTTTCTACATTCATCTGAAGATATTTACTTGCGTTGTAAAGTTTATTCGTAAAGTTACGGTTGAGTTCAAGTTTTTTTGGACTCATTCTAATATCACGCCCTTGTGCCGCTGAAATGGCAAGAGTAAAACGTAATATATCCGCACTGAATTCATTGACCATATCAAGAGGATCGATAACATTGCCTTTTGATTTGGACATTTTCTGTCCATTCTCATCGCGGACAAGTGCATGAAGATAGATATGTTTAAACGGAAGTTCACCCATAAAATTTTCACCCATCATCATCATTCTTGCAACCCAGAAGAAAAGGATGTCAAAACCTGTGATAAGAAGGGCATTTGGATAAAAATCTTTTAAGTCATCAGATTTGAAAAGTTTATCCATTTCCACATCGCCATTTCCCCAGCCTAAAGTAGAAAATGGCCAAAGAGCCGAGCTAAACCAAGTATCTAAAACATCTGGATCTTGAGCGATGTTTTTAGAAGCACATTTTGGACACTCATTCTCTTCCTCTTTTAAACTTGCCCATTCATGGTCGCAATCGCCGCAGTAAAAGACAGGAATCTGATGTCCCCACCAAAGCTGACGAGAGATACACCAGTCTCTGAGATCACCCATCCAAGAGTTGTAAGAGTTGATCCAGTTTGAAGGGAAAAACTTTGCTTCGCCCGCATTTGTTTTCTCGATTGATTTACGTGCGACTTCACTGCGAACAAACCATTGTCTTGATATATATGGCTCTACGATATTTTTACATCTATAACAGTGTCCCACTTGATGTTTATGATCTTCTATCTTGACTATGAAACCCTCTTCATCAAGACGTTTTACGATGATATCACGAGCAACAAGCCGCTCTAAGCCTTGAAATTCACCAGCGTACTCATTTAAAATCCCTTTTTCATCAAATACAGTGATAAACTCTAAATCATGACGTTTTCCAACTTCGTAGTCGTTTTGATCATGTGCAGGTGTAACTTTTACCACACCCGTTCCAAACTCCATATCTACGTGCTCATCAGCGATGATCGCTACTTCGCGATCAAGAAGTGGCAGTTTAATTTTTTTGCCGACAAGTGCTTTGTATCGCTCATCATCAGGATGCACCATCACAGCAGTATCACCAAAGTAGGTTTCAGGTCTTGTAGTTGCTACCTCTACAAATCCGCTTCCATCGGCAAAAGGATATTTGATATGGTAAAACTTGCCATCATGGTCTTCGTGTTCGACTTCGATGTCTGAGAGTGCGCCATCATGTGTACACCAGTTGACCATATAGTTTCCACGAACGATAAGACCTTGGTTATATAAGTGAACAAAAGCTTCTTTGACAGACTTTTGAAGCCCTGCATCCATAGTAAAACGTTCACGCTCCCAAGCGGGACTTACACCCATCTTGCGAAGCTGACTTGTCATGATTCCAGCGGATTCCTCTTTCCAAGCCCAAACACGCTCTAAAAACTTTTCGCGCCCAAGCTCCTCTTTTGTGATTCCCTCAGCCAAAAGCTGTTTTTCCACGACATTTTGAGTAGCGATTCCCGCATGATCGGTTCCCGGTTGCCAAAGAGTTTTATAGCCATCCATACGTTTATAGCGAGTGATAATATCTTGAAGGGTAAATGTAAGTGCGTGACCTATGTGCAAACGACCAGTAACATTTGGAGGTGGCATCATAATGGCAAAGTTCTTGCCCTCTTGTTGAATAGCCTTGTTACCATCTACTTCGAAATATTTTCTACTTTCCCAAATTTTATAAAATTTCTCTTCTATTATGCTTGGTTCATATTTATTTTCTGACATAAAACTACCTTAAAATGGGGATTTAAATTGCGCGATTATAACAAAAGTGATGTGAAACTATCCTTACATGTAAGGCTCTGTATTTCTGGAATAAGTTTTGCTTTTTACATCTATCAATCGAATTGAAGGATAGAATATGACGTACCAAGTAAAAACTGAAATATTGGGATTTGAGAATATCAAAAGTGTAGAGTTTAGTGAAATAGATGATCTTTTTGCAACGATAAAAAGTGAAAATGATAATAGTATTTCTTTTTCTTTGGTTAATCCATATCTCTTAAGAGAATATTCATTTGATCTTCCTAGTGCTGCCAAAGTTATGCTTGAAATTGATGAAAATTCTCAAGTTTTAGTGTATAACATTATGATTGTGCAAAATCCTCTTGATGCATCAAAAGTTAATTTTTTAGCTCCATTAATTTTCAATAAAGATAAAGGTTTGATGGGTCAAGTTGTTTTACGTGCATCTGAAAATCCTGATTTTGGACTTGCCGAGAGTATTGGTAGTTTCAAAAAAGTCGCATAATTTTCAAATAAATCTAATCTGGTATAATCCTTTTTTTAATTAAGGATTATATCTCTTGCCTCTTTCACGCCTCAATGATCAACAACTCTCAGCCGCAACAGCAGAATTTGGACATAATCTTATTATTGCCTCTGCAGGTACGGGAAAAACATCTACGATTGTAGGACGAATCGCTCATCTTTTAAGTCATAATGTAAAGCCTCAAGAGATACTTCTACTCACCTTTACAAACAAAGCTGCAGCTGAGATGGTTGAGCGTGTTGCACTTTATTTTGGAAATGAGATTGCCACAAAGATAGATGCTGGGACTTTTCACGCTGTGAGCTACAGATGGCTCAAAAAAGAGGATAGAAAAGTTGTTTTAAAACAGCAACGCGAACTTAAAACTCTTTTTCGCAGTGTACATGATAAGCGTAGTTTTACACATATTGATGCTGAGGTCTCTGCTTATGGAGCGAACTACCTGTATGATTTGTACTCTTTTTACCAAAATACGGAAATGACTCTTGATTTTGAAACGTGGATAAAACAAAATCAAAGTGAGCATGAGACGTATGCGATGATTTATGCGGATATTGTAGATGAGTTTGAGTCTTTAAAGATCCAGTACGGTTTTTTAAACTTTAATGATTTGCTTATCAAGATGCGTGATCTTTGTAAAAGTAAACATCTTGGATATAAAGAAGTTCTTGTTGATGAATATCAAGATACCAATGCTCTACAAGGAACGCTCATAGATGCTATGAATCCCGATTCTCTTTTTTGTGTTGGTGATTATGACCAGAGTATTTATGCTTTTAATGGTGCAGATATTTCGATCATAGGGAATTTCGATAAGAAGTTCAGTGATGCACAAGTTTTTACACTCAATAAAAACTATCGTTCGACTGTTCCTATTCTCTCTCTTGCAAACAAAGTGATCTCTTACAATGAACGTATCTATCCAAAAGCTTTAGAGTTTACAAGAACTGCGCCAAGTGCCCAAGCTCCAAAACTCGTAGCTTATGATGAACTTTTCGATCAGTATCATGGCATTGCTTCATCGATTCGTGATTCAATGACTGCTCGAGATGAGATCGCTGTCATCTTTAGAAATAACTCTTCTGCAGATGGGATAGAGGTGGCTTTAAAAGAGTTAGGTATTGCTTGTAGAAGAAAAGGGGGAACAAGTTTTTTTGATTCAAAGGAGATAAAAGTTCTTCTTGATCTTTATACACTTTTAGTCAACGAGTCTGATATGATGGCTTTTATCCATCTTTTTGAATACGCTAAAGGTGTCGGAACTTCAATGGCAAAAGAGATCTACACTGCGTTTAAAACTCTTGGCAACGGTTCCATATTTTATGGGCTATATGCACCTGATAGCGCGATTTCAAATCCTTTTGAAAAAAGAACCCTCAATCATCAGCTTGGATTATTTGATGATTTCTTAGAACTTGGGGCAATAGGACGTTTTGCAAAGCTTGGGTTTGAAGAGAAATTTTTAAAAAATGCAGTTTTAAAACATCCAAAATTGACAAAAGAGGGTGCGACTTTTTTACATCTTTTTTATCAGCTTTTTCGTGATTTAAAGGGTATCAAACAGCCTCGAACTATTGTAAAAAAAATGGGTGAATCTGAACTTTATAAGATGATCATTGCTCATCTTGCACAAAAAAGGGCACAGCAAAAAGATGGTTCTATAGATGAGAAACAAGAGAGTGAAGCTAAGGTGAGAATCACTAGAAAAGCGGCACTTTTGGAAGAACTTTCCAAGCCGTACAAAGAACATGAACGTTTTTTGAATGCGATGATTTTAGGCTCGCAGGATTTAACGCAAGGCGAGGGCGTGCATCTTTTGAGTATTCATGCATCTAAAGGTTTGGAGTACAAAGAGGTTTATGTTATCGATCTTATGGATGGAAGATTTCCAAATAGAAAACTGATGGCAAGAGGTGGTAATATTGAAGAAGAACGTCGTCTTTTTTATGTTTCTGTAACAAGAGCTAAAGATATGTTGTATCTCAGCTTTGCAAAATATGACAAGATCAAGAAAATAGATTTCGTGGCTTCACAGTTTTTATATGAAGCGGGACTTATAGAGATGGATGAAAATTATAAAAAATTGGTGAAAAAAGGCTCAAAAGAGGAAGAAGAATAGGCTGAGAGCCTAAAGGGAATTTTACATGTAAGTATTTTTCTTACATGTAAAGCATTTTTTTAATGACCTTGAACTGCTTCACCCATATTCCACATAGGCAAGAAAATACCAAGAGCAAGTAAAAGTACCATAGATGCGATGATGATAAGCATAATCGGCTCTATCGATTCTGCCAAGCCATCGATTATAGCATCAAACTTCATTTTATAGTACTCTGCGACCTTTTGCATCATACTATCAAGCTGCCCACTTGTTTCACCTGCTGAAACCATTTGAATAATCATATTTTCAAAAAGACCGGTTTCCTTAAGTCCATTGTGAAGATTTCCTCCCTTTTCAACAGTCGATCTAACTGCAGAAAGTTTATCTTTAAGAGGGAGGTTATCAACCATAGAAATCGCAGTATCTAGGGCTTCTGCAATAGGAATACCCGCACGGACTAGTTCAGCAAATACAAGTGTAAATCTACTTAAAGTAGCATACATAATGATATTTTTGATGAGGTAAATTTTAAGTAAAAATTTGTGAAAGTTGTATCTTACATTTCGATAGTTGTTAATCATAAATCTAAAAACCATAAAAGAGAGGAAAAGAGCAGCTAAAACATAGAGTCCAAAGTTGTTAAATATATATTCTAGCTTTAAAAGTATGATTGTAGGTAGAGGTAGTTCTGCATGAAGTTGTTCAAAAATCGCTTTAAATTTTGGTACAACATATGAGATAAGAATTGTAAATGCGATAGCCATAGCTATCATAACATTTCTTGGATATGCCATTGCTTTTTTAAACTTGATAACGTTTGCACGTATCTCTTCAAGCATATTTGAAAGTGAATAAAGCGCGTCCGCGACATTCCCTGTTTTTTCTCCAAGTTCAATCATGGCAAGTGTTAGATTACCAAGTTCAAAGCGATAATTACCCACCGCATGAGATAAACTATGACCAGAGTTAATATCATCTGCAATAGAGAGAAAAATATCTCTTAAGCTGTTATCACTCGCAGAACGTGCAATCTCTTTTATTGAATCATTTATTGGGATTCCCGCATTTGTCATAACAGCAAGTTGTCTTGTGGATGCGATAAGAGCATCCTGCTTTATTTTTTTCTTTTGCATGTTTTTTGTAAGACTTGCTTTGAATTGCTTAAATTTTTCCTCCAATGGAGGTTCTGACTCAGCGACTTTGATAATTATCCCTGAAAATTTAATTTTTGCAAGGTAATGCGCTTCTTTCTTTGTTTCCGCATAATAGCCATAATCTTCTTTCTTTCCTTTGGAAAGAACTGTTGCAATAAAATAAGTCATCCTTTAGCCGCCCTTAATATCTCTTCGAATGTTGTTATACCATTTATGGCTTTTTGCATTCCATTTTCAAACATACCTATAAAGCCCTCTGTCACTGCTTGTTTGTGTATATCCTCTTTTGACGCACCTTTTGCGATCATACTTGATAATTTTTCAGTGATAGGAAGTACTTCACAAATCATTTCACGTCCCATGTACCCAGTTCCATTACACTCTGCACAGCCTTCACCAACATAAAAGATTGTATCTTTTGGAACAATATGTCGGTATGGTTCTATAGAAGACTCTGGGATTATAGCTGGAGTTTTACAGTTTGGACAAATTTTTCTCACTAGTCTTTGTGCTTGAACGGTTACAAGTGCGCCACTTATCAAGTAAGGTTCTATGCCCATATCTATCATGCGAGGAATTGCACTTATAGAGTCATTTGTATGCAGTGTAGAGATAACAAGGTGCCCCGTCAAAGCTGCTTTTATCGCAATTTCGAGCGTTTCCTGGTCACGGATCTCACCGATCATGATTTTATCAGGATCTTGGCGTAAAATAGAGCGCAGAGCTGCTGCAAAAGTGAGTCCGACAGGCGCATTGACTTGAACTTGTTGAATAAGGTTCATTCTATACTCAACAGGATCTTCGACCGTGATTACTTTGTCTTCAACATTCCGAAGTTCATTGAGAGCACCATAGAGTGTGGTCGTCTTTCCTGAGCCGGTAGGTCCAGTGACTAAAATAATACCAAAAGGAGAAGACAAACCTTGTAGTAATTTATTATAACTTACAGTATCCATTCCTGCATCTTCAAGTTTTACAAGCGCTTTAGTTTTATCTAAGATACGCATAACGATTGATTCCCCGTAGAGTATTGGCAAAGTTGAGATACGAAAGTCAAACTCTTTAGCATTCAAGGTTGCAGAAAAACGTCCATCTTGAGGTTTTCTTTTCTCTGCAATATCCAGATTCGCCAAAAGTTTGAGTCGTGAAGCAAGAGGAGGATAAATATCTTTGTCAAAAATGAAAATTTCACTTAGTTTTCCATCAATACGTGTACGTACAACACAATTTTTTTCAGTTGGTTCGACATGTACATCACTAGCTCTACTTTTAATACAAGCATTGAGTATGACATCGATGAGCTGAAGGATTGAAGATGCTTCTTGCTGCTCTTCTATGCTGCCAATGGTTCGTAATTCAGTTCTAATGTTTGTAACAAGTTCTTTTACACTGTCTTTAAGGGCAATTTTAAAGAGATATTCTTGTATCTGTCTTGATGTAGCAAGATGAACTTTAAGTAATTTCCTTGGAAAAATTCTTTGTATAGCTTCTTGAGCTTCTATATTGAATGGATCTTCAAAAACTACAACAATATTGAGTTCATCCTGTGTAATCGGAAGAACATTATATTTTTTTAATTGATTAAGAGGCACTTTTTCAGCTAGTTTATAATCCATATCAATGGAATCTAAATCCAAATAACCTATATGCAAAACTTCTGCAAGGGCTTGTAAAACTTCAGACTCTTTTATAAAGGGATAATTTTTCAAAATATGGAGATCATATTTCCCTGTTCTAATTTGCTCTACTATAAATCTTTTGATAAAATTAATTGAAACGGCACCCACTTTTATGAGTGTATATAAAACAGTATCCTCATTTACTCCACGAGATACAAGTCTGTCAATTTGCCTCTGGGTAATATGGTTTTGTGTCAATAAATCTAATGTTATTCTATCCATATCCGCTACTTCCTAAACTTATCTATAAACATGTTTTTTGACTAAGACCGACTCATAAAATTCTTCAATAACAATATTGTTAGAGTTTCTATCGCCGATCAGATAGAGCCTATATCTTATTTTAGCATTATTTGGATCAATAAATTCGTATACTGGGATTTTTTTTAGTATAGAGAGATTGGAATAGAGATCAAATACCTTGGAAAGGAGATTATCAGTTGTCGGAATTTTTAAAGGTTTAAGATAATACTCATCATTTAAAGAGTGTTCTAAAAGGTTTTTTTGCATAAGGATTACAGATAAGTATGCTGCATTTGAACGAGATTCCGGTGTACTTCTTAAAAGTGTAATAGGCACGCTTAATCTGTCTATATAATCTGCATTAAGGCAGGCAAAGGCATAAATAGATACGAAATTTTCATCTTTTCTATTTTTATTTAAGTTGATTAAACCTAACTGACATGCTTTGTCATATTCTTTAAGCTGATATAAACTAAATATATCTTGTCGTTCATTTGCAAGTAAAAATATGACTAATGATAAAAAAATGACTAGAAATTTCATTTAAAACGTCCAGACTCTATTTCTTCTAGAAGGGTTGCAGCTTGTTTGGAATTAGAATCTTTTATGTATGTTTGTAGAGTATTTACAGCCTTATCTTTTTGCCCAAGTTTTACAAGGGATTTAGTGAAAATTATCCAACTCATATCAATTTTACTATCTATCTGATTTGTTAAAAGAGCATAGTTGTAAGCAAGGTTATATTGCTTCATGTCATAATATCTTTTAGCAAGAAAAAGACCAAGAGTAGGATTGTTTGTCTTTTTAAATCTTTTTATAACATCTTGTAAATCATCATCGGCACTATGAATTTCAATGTTTATTTTTTTCGCTTTAACCTCTTTTATAGGGGTATTTACACTACTACTATTTGAAACTAAAAGAGGAAAAGGTGGTTCTTTTACCGCTACAACTTTCTTTTCTGGAACAGGTTTTATTTCAGGTTCTACAACATCTTCAATTTTGGTTTCAGGAATACTTTTTGGACTGTCATTATAATAAGTATTGACAGAACTACCCATATTATCCACAAAACTGAGTGAAGGGCGTAACACCAATTTATCCTCAGAGAGGTTAGTATCGCTGATATTAGTTTCTGCTGTTTTTAGAGTGGTATTGAAGTCCATAGTTTTATTGCCATCAAGAGCTGCAAGGGTAATATTTTTATCATTTAGATGTAAAAGTACAGGATAAAAAATAATTGTAATCGACATTAATATAAAAAAGAGAGTAGATAAAAGAATAACTAAGCCATAAGATTTTATTTTATATTTTATCCATTTTCTTTCAAGTTCTTGGACATTAAGCATGTAAAAGTCCTGTTGAAATTCCAGCCATTTCAACTATTTTGTTTGAAATCATTGTTTTATCAAGCTTGTATGGCTGATTGATTTCATACCATTCATAAATTTCAAAGACAGAATGTAAAAGTTTATTGGTATCTCTATAATTACCATTCGTAATTTTGTGTATAAGATTTGCACTATTGTCACTAAACATATTTGCAATATCAAAACAGTTCTCTTTCATTAATTTCTTTTGTATATAAGCCTTTATTTCACTACTTTTTGCATTTTCCAGTTCAATACTTTCCCATATTCTTGTTTGAAAATGCTCTTTTGCAATGAGATCTTCTTTTTCTGTTTTATGTAAGACGATAACGAATTTGACAATCCTAGAATCAGAGAGTAATCGTATTTTTTCCATAAGTTCAGGAGGATAAAGTTGCGCTTCATCAAGTAAAATAAGTGGAACTTCCGTAGAAAGATAGTTTTTTGCTATCTTAGTAAACTGGGTAAGATTGAGTTCTCCATTATACCTTACATTAAAAAGATCAGCTGCTAAAGATTTAAAAAACTCATTCTCGTCTATTAGCGGCGTGCTATAAAGATGGATTTTTTGTTTTTTTGAGAGATCATTATAGAGCTTTGAAAGAAGCATGCTTTTACCAGTTCCCGGTCTTCCAAATAAGAGAATCATTTTTAAAGGTTTTTGAATAGTTTCTTTGAGCGACTGGTAAATTGCAGAGGAGCGATCCATATGAACATAATTTTTTACGTCCACAGTATCAAGAAAAACCATTTTAGGTTTTTCATAAATACTTATGTGATTACTCATTATCCCTCGCTTTAATCTTCTTTTGAGCAATTTCATTGTCTTTGTCTATTTGGCCGGAAGTAGCTCCGTGTTGGAGTAGAGAATCACCTATCCCTTCATATCCCAAATCAGAAAGTGAAGGATTTGATTTGCCCGTACGTATAATATGTGGCTCTATAACAATAACAAGCTCTTGAATTTGCTTAGAATCTTCATCACGTCCAAAGAGATAGCTAAGACCTGGAATATCTCCCAAGATAGGAATCTTATTACCTGATTTATTTGTGCTTGTTTGGATAAGACCGCCTAAGATAATTCTGTTTCCATCTTTTACCGTTACTACAGAGGAAAGTTGTCTTCTATTTAAGTCTGGGGGAGTTGTTCTACCTGCTGAAGTTGTTGTGGACATATCCGTTGTTGTTTCAGAAAGTGATGGATTTATTTTGAGTGTAATCATATCATTGTCTGAAATTTCAGGTGTAATATCTAAAAGCACTCCGGCAAAAACAGAGCTAATAGTGTCATTTTCTGCAGTTGTTGTTGCAGTACCCGTTGTACTAGTAGATTGTTTAATTGTATAAAAATATTCTGTTCCTGCAGTTACCATTGCTGGTTGATTGTTGAGTGTTAGTACTTTTGGATTAGAGATAGAACTTACATTCCCTTGAGTTTTTAAGAACTTGATAACCTGATCTAAACTACCTCCTGCTTGTACTGAAAACAAATTTGCGGCGTTTTTAGCTGCATTTCCTACGGTCGTTATAGTTGAGTCTTTACCAGCAAATGTACCTGTTAAAACATTGTTGGAACTCATATAATTTAATCCCAGTGAACCATTTTGTAACTTATAAAGTTGAGACCAATCTATGCCAGTACTTTTTGATTTACTCATTGTAACAGTTAAAATCTGCACATCCATAAGAACTTGAAGTTTCACTTTTTCTTGAAGTTTTTTGATGTAACTGTCAAGTCTATCTATTTGTGTCTTTGTTCCAGTTACTGTGATAAGTCCTGCATTTTTATTGATTACTGGCGCCTTCGCAGTATATTGATCTTCCGGTCTATTTAAAATACTTCCAAGCTCAGTGTCGAGTTGTGACCAGAATATAACTTCATCAGTTGATTCAATTTTAATTCCAGAATTTGCGGTTGAAGGAGAAGTTCCAGTTCCTGTTGAACCAGATGTAGAGCTTCCTGTTGTACCTGTACTTCCTGTTGTTCCGGTGCTACTTGTTGTTGCAGTCGATGCAGAACTTAAAGTGACATCAGTACTGCCAACTCCTTTTCTTTGTGAAAGAATATAATCGATATTAAAAACTTTAGTCTCTAAATAAGATATTCTTAACGTATTGTTTTCAAGAGTATAGCTGAGATTGTTCTGCGACAAGATTAAGTCAAGCACTTCATTGATTGTAAGATTCTTGATATGCGTTTTATTGAGTGCAGAGTTAAGTATTTGTTCGGCCTGAGAATCAGTGACAACAACACTAAATTCACACTCATCACTTAGTTGATCAATAAAATCTGCAATTTTTGTACCCTTTGCTGAGCCTATATTGAATAGCTCATACGTGCAATCTGCCCAAGCAGAAGTAGATAACATAAGCGCTGCCACCGTACTTACAACTGAAGTTTTTAATATATTTTGATATTGTGTTTTCATATTATTGTCCCTACTTGGTTTTAATTTTTAGATTTGAATTATCAGATTTGATTGATAACACTTTTACGCCTTTTTTATTGGCAAGTGTTACAGACGTACTTTCAACAGATTTTACAGTGTAACCATCTACTGCATCGCCAACCTGATACCATTTTCCACTAATAAACGCTTTTTTATTTATTATTAGAGTAACAGTTAATGGTGGTTTTGGTATCGCTATAGCAACTCTATGTGATTTTAGAGAAAAATATTTACTAAGATCACTTGCACTTGCATTTATGTCACGCTTAAATTTGAATGGTTCAGTGAGCGAATTTATTTCTTGATCAGATATTCCTATTCTTGAAGGAATAATAGCTTTTATCTGTTCATCAACCCAACCAAGTTCACTGGTATGTGCTTGATTTATATCCATTGGTGTCACATCAGCAAAAACAACTGAAGTGATAGCCACTAAACCAAGTATTGAGATTATAGTTTTCATCTTAGTTAATCCCCCATACTGATATATTTAGATCTGTATATAGTTTTTTATCTGCTTTAATAGTAAAATCATGTAAATCTACAACTAAAAAGCTTTGTTCTATTGAGTTGATAAATTTTAAAGTGTTTTTATAACTTCCATCTACTTTTACATGAATATCTAATACATGTCCGAATCCAGAACTGTTAGTTTCATAAGAGTTACTGAAATTTAGTACTTTAAGATTATATTTTTTTGCATTTTGAGAGATCGAATTGAGATACTGTCCCCAAACTTTTTCGTTATAGTATAAGGAAGATATCTTTTCTATCTGTTCTATAATGTATTTGTTATCATCTTTGAACATTGCATATTGATCTTGCAAAGATTTGATATCTTGATCAATTTGAACAATTTTTGTTTCAGGGTTTGCAATGAGATAATTTTTATCTACATTGAGGGTCACTTGCATTTGCTCCGCTTTAGCATGCTCATCGTCAAATGCTTTTTTGGAAGGATCGAATAACGTGCTATATGACATTCCAAGAATAGAGCAAAATATCATGACATAAATAAGGTACAAATCTTTTTTAGATTTTTGACCCATTATATGGTCTATTTTATAAAGGTAGTCTTCGATATTTGTTTTCATAATAATTTTACCTTCAATTCACTAATATAACTTTTCTCTTTTTCATCAAAGTCAATATGCTCGAGAGAAAATTTATATGTACTAGTCTTTGTTTTCGTTAAATACTCAAGAAGTTCCGTGATCTTTTTATCACTTGTTGAACTAAGTGAAAAGATAAACGTTTTATTGCTTTCATTTTCGTCATAGGCAATGTTTGTCAGCATAACTGAAAATTTATTAAGATCTTTAGTCAAATATGTTAAATGCTTTGCCTTCATAGGATAATTTACTTTGACTTCATGAATTTTAATAAGGGTATTTTTCTTATTATTGTATTCACTTTCTTCTGCTTTTTTAATATTATCAGCTTCTAATTTTTGTTTTTCTTTTAAATTGATAGTAGATTCTCGTGTCATTTTAATAGGGTGAATAGCGGTATAATCTTTGTTTAGCATGGAATATCTAATAGTTTCAGCATAAGAAAGTGACCAATTTACGATAGGATAAAGTAAACCAATCGCTAATGCAGCAGAAGTCAGTAAAATAAACTTACCGCTTTCTCTTTTTGTGAAAGGAGGTGGCCTATGAAATATAGAAAAATTACATTCATATCTTTGCGTACTTGGCATAGTCGTATATAAATGCATTAATGCATGGAGTTGATTTAAATGATTTTGCTCAGTAGTGTATCCATAATTAAAATCAAACTCACTTGATTTTACAGCTAAATACGTTTGTGAATATTCGTCTAGTCCAGCAATTTTGCCAAGTTCACTTCCAATATATATATGGTCAATTTTTTCTATTTCAAATGCTCTTTTTACATAAGTCAAAACATCATTAATATGTACGAAAGTTTCAGAAAAGAGTTTAATGAGATGCTGTTGGTACTCTTTATTTGAAGTAGCTAAACCTTCACTAGATAAGAGTTGTGAAAACAGTTGAAGAGAAATTTGTTCACCAAGTAGTTCGCAAAAGCGTTGATGAAGTTCTGCAAGAGAAAATTTTATAGATTTTGTATATATAAATTCACTGTCACTATAGATAGTTAAAAAAGCGTCATTTTCTTGTAGATATATAAAACAGTCCACACTATTATTATCAAGAATCTCTTTCGTATAAAGAGTTTTTAACAAGAGTGCAACAGGTACAATTTGATCTATATACTTTATATCTTCTATAACATATTGAAAATCTTCATCTAGCGTAAGCGGGTCTACAACAAAAACATGAAAAAAGCGATTTGCTTCATCAACGTTATTATATGCCTCTATGTAGCTTATTTTATAAGATATTGCCATATCAAGTGCAAGATCCTCATAAACCTTATTGTCTATAATGTCAGGTAAGTCGTCTTCAGGTATATTCTTACTAACGCTTATCAGAGAACTAATAAAACTTTTTGCACCAAGATAAGACAGCACATATTGAGTTTTTGAATACGTAGGATCCAGTTCTCTTTCGAGATGGCTCGATACACCTTTAAAATATTCTCTCTTATATGGGTCAACAGATACAACGCTAGTAAAACTCTGCTGGTTCTTTAAATTCATTTTTCCACCTACTTAAAATTAACTACAATCACCACACACAATACGTTTTATCTAAAGATATATAGTTTATTTTTTAAATTACTTTCATCTTTATGCACTTTATCTGTAAATCTTGTGACAGTCACCCTTAGCCATTTAGATTTAAGTACAGTCAAATCGTCATTTAAAAAAATATCTGAAGCAAATGTTAAATTCTTTCATCTGCTATAATAGAAATATTTATGTCATCAACCAAACGTCTATCAAACTCTCATCGACGTAGTAACATAACTTATTTTATTTCCAACATATAAATCAAAAGACCCATTGTCTGGCTCTATACCTCTCATAAAGCTTCAAAATATAAAGTCATTATTCAGTGATTGTAGCGGAATAAAACTTAAAGATTTTTTTATATTATTTAAATTGAATGAAATATCATTATTTATTGTAACATTTTTACTATCATTGATGATTTTTCACACTACTTGACAACTTATAGTACTTTATTTGTGAAGTCTGCCTTTATTTATATAAAACTTTCTTATATAAAATCTTTGATAAACTCGTATGATGGCAAAATTTTATAAAAGTTTCATCGATTAGTTTTCTTATTTGTAACCAATCTCCTCTAAGAATTTTTTATCTGTTGTCCATCCTTTTTTTACAGAAACAAAGAGTTCTAAAAAGGCTTTTTTTCCTGAAAGATGCTCGATCTTTAGTCTGGCAGCTTTACCGATACGTTTAATCGTATTGCCTCCACTTCCAATGATAATCCCTTTTTGGCTATCTTTTGAAAGAATAATAGTCGCTTTGATATGATCAATCCCTTTTTTTTCATCAATTTTATCGATAAGTACATCTGATTCATAAGGGACTTCATCGCTCACGTTTTCAAAGATTGCTTCACGGATAAACTCTTTATATATATCACGTATCATTTCTGTTGTAATATCTTCTGGATCATAAAGATATGGAGAAACATCCAGATACTTTGTAATAGTATCGAGGAGATCTTCATGTCCTACTTTTCTTGCAATGCTTACAGGAATAAGCGCTTCAAACTTATCTGCATATTTACTGTAGCTTTCTATGCTTTTAAACAATTTTTCTTGACTGACTTGATCGATTTTACTCAAAACTATAATATGTTTTTTCCTACCATTATTGATCTCCAAGAATTTCTCATAATGTTCAAGAGAGTCTGTAACAGGAGCGAGATAGACTATTAAGTCACAATCTCCAATTGCTTTTAGAGCCTCTTCAAGCATATATTGGTTAAGCATCTTCTCTTTTTGGTGTAAGCCTGGAGTGTCCACAAAAATAATCTGATTATCTTTATGCATAACAATTGCATTTGAACGTTTTCTCGTAGCATTTGCTTTTTGAGAAACCATCGCTATTTTTTCACCCAAAATAGAGTTCATCAGTGTACTTTTACCTGCATTTGGACGCCCAATAAGCGCTACGAAGCCACATTTATTCATTTATAATTCCTTAAAGTATATATCTTGAGAGATCTTGGTCTTCTACGACTAGATCTAGTTTTTGATGAACAAGATCAGGCGTAACTAAATATTTTTGTCCTTTATATTCATCGGCGTGAAAGCTTATCTCTTCTAAAACTTTTTCTAACACGGTATGTAAGCGTCTTGCACCTATATCTTCAGTGAGTTCATTTGTTTTATGTGCGAGTTTTGCAATTGCTCGGATCGCTTCTTCACTAAATTCAAGCTCGACACCCTCTACATGTAAGAGTGCAGTGTATTGACGAAGCAGTGAATTTTTTGTTTGTATCATGATCTTATAAAGTGATTCTTCATCTAAAGATTCCAATTCGACACGAAGCGGAAAACGTCCTTGAAGCTCGGGGATAAGATCGCTTGGTTTACAAAGGTGAAAAGCACCAGCTGCGATAAAAAGAATATGGTCAGTTTTGATAACACCATATTTTGTAGTCACGCTAGAGCCTTCAACGATAGGAAGAAGATCACGTTGAACTCCCTCTTTGCTTGGATCATTTCTGCCTTCACTTTTTGAATTGACAGCTATTTTATCGATCTCATCCAAAAAGATGATACCGCCATTTTCAGCACGGCGTAGTGCTTCGATATGGATAGTTGCCATATCAAGAAATTTGGCACTCGCTTCTTGGCGAAGGAGCTCTTTAGCCTCTTTGATACTGATCTCCATAGAGTTGTTCTCTTTTGAGAGGGAACTAAACATCTTTGTAAAAGATTCTTGAACTTTTACCATTTCAGGAGGAAGATTTGTATCATTAAACTCTATCGATGCTTTGGCGATATCAATTTTGATGATGGTATCGTCAAGCTCTTTATTGGAGACTTTTTCTTGCATTTCTACTTCAAGCTTTTCTCTCTGGACTTTTTCCTCTTCTGAGCTGCTTGCCAAGAGAGGAGAGAGAAGTTTTTCAACTATCTTATTTAGAATGTAGCTCTCTATCTTTTCTAAGTTTTCTTCCTCTTTTTCAGCTTTTACGATAGATATAGAAGCGACAACGAGGTCTCTTATCATCGATTCAACATCACGGCCGACAAATCCGACTTCAGTATATTTACTCGCTTCCGCTTTTATAAAAGGAACTCTCATCATTTTTGCAAGGTGGCGAGAGATTTCGGTTTTACCAACACCTGTAGAACCTATCATCAAAATATTTTTTGGCATGATATCATCTTGGATAGTCGGGTCTAGTTGCATACGTCTGTATCTTGTACGAAGGGCGAGGGCGATGCTTTTCTTTGCATCTCTTTGACCTATAACATAGTTGTCTAAGTAGGCAACGATCTCTTTTGGAGTCATATCCATTAGGAGTTCTCCTCTAAGACCAGCGTTTTGATATTGTGATTTGTGTAGATACAAAGTTCAGCAGCAATCAACAGGCTTTCTTTAACGAGAAGTTCTTCATCCATATCACTAACATGGCGCTTAAGTGCGCGAGCTGCAGAGATAGCAAAATTTCCACCACTTCCAATGGAGGCAATTTGACCATCTTCGGGTTCTACGACATCACCGTTTCCAGTTAATATAAAGATATGTTCTGTATTTAAAACTATCATCATCGCTTCTAGACGGCGTAGGATTTTGTCTTTTCTCCAAGCCTTGGAAAAATCGATAACAGCTTTGAGTAAGTCACCTTTTTTGTCTGTAAGATAATCTTCAAACATCTCAAAAAGGTTAAATGCATCTGCAGTGCTTCCGGCAAATCCAGCTAAAACTTTTCCACCGTTAAGTGTTCTGATTTTAGTTGCATTGCTCTTTATAACACTGTTTCCAAAGGTTACTTGGCCATCACCGCCGATGACGGCTTTGTGTTTACCCTTGTAAGCAAGAATGGTTGTTGCGTCGAACATTATTCACCGACAACGTCTACATGTAAGGTTGCATGTAGTCCGTGTCCAAGTTTAAAATCAATGTCATGTTCACCAATGGCTTTGATATTTTCTTTTGAGACGATATGTTTTTTATCTATCTCTATTTTGTGTTGTTCAAGAAGTGCTTGTGCAATCTCATCTTTTGTCACAGCGCCAAAAAGGTGTTTGTTTTGACCTATTTTTTTAGTGATGACTATCTCAAGTTTATCAAGTTTCAAAGCGAGGGCTTTAAGCTCTTCAATCTCTTTTGCTTCGATCTCTTTACGCTTTCTTTCTTGCGCTGCATGTTTAGCTAAAACATCTTGAGTTGCATGTAATGCAAAACCTTTACCAATAAGAAAATTTTGTCCGTAACCATCTTTTACGTCTTTAATCTCACCAGCTTTGCCTAAATCTTTTACATCTTTTAATAATAATACTTTCATTTTTATCCTAATTTTTTAGCGTTCTATTTTTCCGCCGTAAGAAACGATGCCATGTGTAAGGTTTCCGATTTTTGTATAACCCATATCTTTTAAGATTCTTGCCACATGTGCACTTCTGCTACCAACATGACAATAAACAATGATGTTTTCATCTTTTTCAAGTTGTGATTCATTCAAAGTATTGAAAAAACTACTTGTTGGGATAAGTTTATCAGCACCGCCGATATGACCCATTTGCCATTCCATATGTTCACGAACATCAACTAGTGTAAATTTAACCATCCCAAGTTCACGTGCTTCTAAAAGAGAAATAAGTTCATCTGAATCCACTTCACTATTGTTGACAAGAAGTTCACACTCCTCTTTCGTAAGGCCGCGAGAGTGTTGGTGAACAACTTCTTCAAGACCCATTTCCATTCTTTTTTTAGCAGCATATTCTGGTGTACAGAAGATTTGACAGTGACAAACACCTTCTTCTGGAATCTCATGCTCAATTGCAGGCGTACATGGACAGATTCTATCTTCAACGCTTCTTGCTTTTCCATCAACCTCTTCAACCATAAAACATGGACAAAATCTTTTGTTGTACATCATTTTATTGCGAGCAAGACCCATTTGCACGCCTTCATTGATCATATCTTCAGGGTTATATTCCCAACTGAACTGTTTAACAACTTTGTCTGTAAAACGAACTGTTTTTTCTAACTCTGCTTGAAACTCAGGCGAATTCATATCTATTTTAATAATGCTCATATTTTCCCTTTTTTTTAGTTGCCTCTAGCTTTACCAGCGATGATAAAACGAAGTGCGTTTAGGCGAATAAAACCTTCGGCATCTTTTTGGTTATACACAGTGTCAGCTTCAAATGTAGAGTGAGCTTCTGAGAAAAGTGTTTTTGGCGAAGTTCTGCCGACAACCATAACATTTCCTTTATAAAGCTTGAGTCTTACATCACCCTCGACATATTTTTGTGTATTGTCGATGAGAGCTTGAAGTGCTTCACGCTCAGGTGAGAACCACATACCGTTATAGATAAGTTTTGCATAGCGAGGCATAAGTTCATCTTTTAAGTGTGCTGCTTCACGATCAAGTGTAATTGATTCAATAGCGCGGTGAGCTTTTAACATTATCGTTCCACCCGGAGTTTCATAACATCCACGTGCTTTCATGCCAACATATCTGTTTTCAACAATATCCAAGCGCCCAATTCCATGTTTATTGCCATAATCGTTAAGTCTTTTAAGGAGGGTTGCAGGGCTCATTTCTTCGCCATTTACTGCAATCGGATCACCATTTTTATAACTGATAGTGATATATTCGGCTTCATCAGGAGCATTTACTGGATCTGTTGTCCATAGCCACATAGAATCTTCTGGTTCTGCATTTGGATCTTCTAAGTGCAAGCCTTCGTAAGAGATGTGTAGAAGATTAGCATCCATAGAATATGGACTCACTTGAGGATTTCCATTTTCATCCATATGCTTTTGAGCAATCTCAATACCATGCTCTTTTGCATATGCAAGAAGTTTTTCGCGAGAGTTGAGATCCCATTCTCTCCAAGGGGCGATTACTGTAATATCAGGATTGAGTCCTAAATAGCCAAGTTCAAAACGTACTTGGTCATTCCCTTTTCCTGTTGCGCCATGGCTTACTGCATCAGCGCCCATTTTCTTCGCTATCTCGATCTGTTTTTTAGCGATAAGTGGTCTTGCAATTGAAGTGCCAAGCAGGTATTCACCTTCATAAATCGTATTTGCTCTAAACATTGGAAATACGAAATCTTTTACGAACTCTTCACGAATATCTAGGATAAAGATGTTTTCAGGTTTGATCCCCATTTTAAGCGCTTTTTCTCGAGCAGGTTCAACCTCTTCGCCCTGTCCAAGATCAGCTGTAAAAGTGATAACTTCAGCATGATATTCATCTTGTAGCCATTTTAGGATTACGCTAGTATCAAGTCCGCCAGAATAAGCTAAAACTACTTTTTTCACCTCTTTTTTCATAAACAAAACCTCGTAATAGTTAAAATAATAGCTGAGATATTACAACAAAAAAGATTAAAAAGCAGTTAGTAATAAGAAGATATATCAAAAGGATAAGCTTACTTATCCTTTTGTGTCAAATACAATTCCTGTTAGTTCTTGCATCTTTGGCAAAATACTCGAAGCTTGTTCAGCTGGAAAACGACGAAGCATTTTGTCAGTTTGTGAATCAATAACAGAAACATAAAATGTATCTTGGTTATCTACTCCAAATTTAATGGATGTGTTAAATGGACTGAGCGCATCATTCATTTTTTTTACTAATTCATTTACATCATTTTGTGAATTTATCTTTTTAGTAGGATTCGCATCCTCTTTTTGCATCTCTTGCACGACAGTTGCCTGTTTTACTTGTTGTGTACCAGCTCTTCCTTGAGCACTCAGTTGAGACAACTGCGCATTTTGATGATTTGCAATATTTTGTAAGCCGTCCATGGCAAACTCCTTATCTGTTAAGAATATTACTCTGGATACGATATCGACTAGTTAGGTAAAAAACTTTAATTAATATGTAATGTTCTTTTGTAAATATTCTTTTTTGCTAGACTAACAAGAGTTTCGAGCATTTTTTTTGATACTATTGCACGATGAAACAGTATATTCAGTTATTAAAAAACGAAGAGGTTCTTCGACGCCTGACTTTTATTCAACTTATCTCCTATTTTGGCGCTTGGTTTAGTAATGTTGCTATCTATACCCTTTTAATTGAGATGCATGTCTCGGCGGGCGTTATCGCATTTGTAGCAGCACTTTATTTTATTCCTGGAGTGATCCAAGCTCCCATAAGCGGAACACTTATAGACAGGCTTGATCCAAAAAAATTGATGCTTTTTTTGCTATCCATAGAGATTGTTTCTACCTTCTCTTTACTTTTGATAAATGATCACTCTTTCTTGTGGATTTTATATATTCTTATTTTTATTAGAATGGGTGCTGCTAGTTTTTATTTTACTGCTGAAATGTCACTTTTACCGAAGATTTTAGATCATAATGTTTTAAGACAAGCAAATGAGATTCACTCGATCATTTGGTCTTTTTCTTACACTGTAGGGATGGCAATTAGCGGTTTTGTTGTATATCTTCTTGGTGTAAAAATAGCTTTTATTCTAGATGGGTCACTTTTTTTAATCGGATGGTTCCTTCTTATGGGAACACCTTTACATGTAAGCGTAAGTAAGTCAGGTGAGTCCCTTATCAAGATGATGAAAAAAACGTTTACATATCTCAAAGAAAATAAACATATACTTCATTTTATGCTGATTCATTCTCTTGTGGGGCTTACATCTTATGATGCTCTTGTCGCACTGATGGTCGATAAATATTATTCTAGTGTGATTGCTACTGCACTTGCTTTGGGATTAATTCATGCATCTCGCGCTGTTGGGCTTGTTATTGGTCCGATGTTTTTGGCAAAATGGATAAATGATAAGCGACTTTTTTATATTTTTATTTTTCAGGGAATATCTTTGCTTATTTGGGCGGCTACAATGAAATATTTTTATCTTTCTCTTATGGCTTCTGTCCTAGTCGGTTTTTTTACAACAACACTTTGGTCATATAGTTACACGCTTATTCAGCATAAAACTGATAAAAGTTATTATGGAAGGATCGTCGCATATAATGATATGATCTTTCTTTTAGTCGCCGCTCTAACAGCTTTACTCACAGGAGAACTCGCTAAAATCGGTCTTTCTCTTGAATGGGTAGTTGTTTATCTCGCAGGTGCATTTTTTCTTAGTTCGCTCTATTACTTGTGGATATATAAAAAATATATGGAGTTTCAATGATAGTATCTTTTGCAGTTATTGGTGGAATTTTGCTTAACTTTGGAGCTTTTTTAACGTACAAGGGTAAGATTTATGAATCAGTAATTACTCAACTTTCGCACCTAAATCCAAGCAATTCTTGAGTCGTACTGCGTAGCGTGGCTACTATGGTCATGAAATCTTCATTTCTATTTACAATCGTTTCAATTTTAGCTATTTTGTCCATAATTTCAATAAAAGCTTGCATCGCAATAGAAAGAGTGTACAGTTCACACTCTAGGTCTTTAAACAATCCACCGATGGTTTTTGGTTCAT
>Ga0214235_1000088_pt1 | contig 50793 bp, 36 predicted proteins | sample TroBogypolimnion_2_FD_153073 | JGI IMG/M metagenome (GOLD analysis project Ga0214235, IMG submission 153073) | Freshwater microbial communities from Trout Bog Lake, WI - 15JUL2008 hypolimnion | ecosystem: Environmental > Aquatic > Freshwater > Lake > Hypolimnion/Profundal zone ... | reverse complement strand
AACCGTTTGATATTGCCATTATCTTTGAAAGATCACCGAAGAAATAGCCCTACTTTTGCTTATATAGCGCCGTTGGGGTGCATCTAAACGTTTCGGTCGGGGCTGCAAGCCCCGACCGGCATTGTGACAATGAGGATTATTGAAGGTTGAAATGTCGGGCGACGATAAGTCGTCCCCCGATTTGCGAGGCAACGTTGTCCCGTCTTAAGTTGATAACCACAAAGGGGACTAGCAGTTACTTGATTACATTATTTTATGCACATTGCTTAGCTATAAATAACAACCGGTTGGCCATCACCCACTATCAGTTCACCAATCACATAAACCGTTTCACCTAAAGCTGTTAGCGTTGCTAAAGTTTCAGCTTCATCAACGGCTGCTACGCAAACGATCATGCCTATACCGCAATTAAACGTGGTCAACATATCGGCCAAGGCGACATTGCCTTGCTCTTGTAGCCAGACAAAAATATCAGGAAAAGCCCATGACGATAAATCTATCGCGGCATTAATGCCGGTAGGTAATACGCGCGGTAGATTTTCGGTTAAACCGCCACCGGTAATATGGGCAAACGCATGTACAGGGACTTTTTCTAATAAGGCTAATAAGGATTTAACATAAATATTAGTTGGTGTTAATAAGGTTTTACCTAAAGTTTCACCGTTAAAGTCATCACTCAAGGAGGCTTGACTATGCTCTATGATCTTACGAACTAAAGAATAACCATTAGAATGTGGGCCAGAAGAAGCAATACCAATCAGCTTGTCACCGACCTTTACTTTGCTGCCGTCTAGGACTTTAGTTTTTTCGACGATACCGACGCAAAAACCGGCCAGATCATATTCACCATCGGCATACATACCTGGCATTTCTGCGGTTTCACCACCGACTAAAGCCGCACCGGCTAATTCACAGCCCTTACCGATGCCTTCAATGACTGCGGCCGCCGTATCGACCTCTAAATGACCGGTCGCGAAATAATCCAGAAAAAATAAAGGCTCAGCACCTTGCACAATAATGTCATTAACGCACATAGCGACTAAATCAATACCCACGGTATCATGTATGCCTAAATCTATAGCCAACTTTAACTTGGTACCGACTCCATCGGTGCCTGAAACTAAAATAGGTTGCTGATAACGATCTAGCGGCAATTCGAACATTGAACCGAAGCCGCCTAAGCCTGCCATAACGCCTGCGGTTCTAGTTCTTGCGGCAATAGGCTTGATGCGCTCAACTAATTCATTACCTGCGGCAATATCAACGCCGGCACTTTTATAATTTAAGCTATCTGGTTTTTGTGCGCTCAATGTCTTGGTCTCTTTAAAGTTTAAACTGTTGATATTGTACAAGACCTTACCCCGTTTGTCTGGGCTAAGTGTACAAAGCTTGTTAGTGAAGGTTTATAGTAGTAACCATTGTAGACACTTAGTCCCTTAAATTTTCACATCCATCACTGAGGAACGTATATGAATATCCCGTTGTGGAACGGGAATTTCTATTTTATGTTCTCGCAAAGCAATTTCTAAGCGTCGGTAGACTTCGTGGGTAACGGGCATTCTATTCACCAATTCACTAACAAAAATTCGTATGGAAAAATTAAGGGCATACTCACCAAAACCGACGATCAAGACACTAGGTTCGGGCTCTGCAAGCACCAAAGGCATAGACATGACCGTGTCTAACATGACTTTATGGGCAAGATCGACATCAGAACCATAGGCAATACCCACGGGGATAACTAGTCGAGTAATGGCATCAGACAAACTCCAATTAACCAACTGGCTAGTAATAAAGGTTTTATTAGGCACGACGTGCTCTTTCTGATCCGCATCAATGAGCGTAGTCGCACGCATTTGTATACGACTAACTTTACCGGTAATGTCGCCTATGGTGACCGTGTCGCTCACCCGTATAGGCCGCTCAAATAAGAGAATAATCCCCGACACTAAGTTGGCAAATATTTCTTGTAAACCAAAACCTAGCCCCACACTGAGCGCGGCAACCAACCACTGCACCTGCGACCAACTGCCGCCCAGTTCATTAGCCACACTAATAAAGCCAATGGTCAGTAACACATATTTTGCTAACTGATTGACCGCATAACGACCGCCCGCCTCTATCGCTATACGCCTAAATAGTATGAGTTCCATCAAACCTGGAAAATTGCGCACCGAAACCACGGTAATAAATAGATACAGACCTGCCAGCAGCAGATTAATTAAGGTGATAGGCTCATAGCTTTCTTGATTATCGATATTAACCTTATGTTGCCAAAGCTCGATATGCTCTAAAAAGGAAAAGGCTGGCAGGATATTCTTCCAGATCATCCAGAAACCTATCGCTAAACTTAACATGATAAAAACATTCAATAGACGTATGGTTTGGGCATTTATTTTCGGAATATCCAGTAATTGCTCATCAACCGGCAACACCGGATCATCGCCGCCGGCACTGTGATGTTTAGCAGATAACAGCGCAGACTTACGCTTACTCTGAGCATTTTTAAGTGCCAACTGCCGATTAATTAAAGTCAACCATCTAAAAACTAAGGCGTGAATAATAACCGCCAGAAAAACCAAGCGTAAGCTAATAATCAGTTTTTGCTGCAATTCCAAGGCACTTAAGTAATAGCCCTCCGCCGCAAAACCAATGATCACCAGCGGTAAACAGATAACGACTGGATACCAAATATAGCGTAATTTATTCAGCTTACCTTCAGAATGAAGCTTCATGGAAGCTGATAAAATGCCGCTACTAGGTTTTAATAACAGCCCAAAGAACACACTAATGGCTAAGAGTAATAAAATTAACGCCAAGCGACCAATGCTGTCACTATGTACTGAAAATCGCGATGCTAAGGTGCTGGTCATAATAAAAGCAGCGGGGATGGCTATAAAACGCAGCCAAGAAAATTGGCGGCGTAATAATCTGACCGTCGCTTTGGGCCATTGAAAATGACTACGGGCAATGCCCCGCTCTGCAAATAGATGATAAAAAAACTGTAAGAAAATGAGCGGAAAAGCGCTGCTTTGCAAGCCTTCGCCTATGGCTTTACTAAAATCACTGACATGTAAACTGCCACTCAAAAACCAACCTAAATAATAGCTTAACAAGGGTATGGGTAAGACCAAAATTAACGTATAGATCAGCGCCTGTAAGGTGTAGTAAAAATTATCCGTTGATAGCTTTTCAACTTTAACCGCGATAAGTGCTAATTGTTTCTTAGCTTCGGTTTCATAGAGCATCAGCAGCACTAAACTTAAGACACCAAACGCTATCAAGAAAGGACTTTGCTGCACCATGCGATAGCTATCTTTAATTAAAGACATCCAGTTTACAGGTGACAATAACCACTGCGTCGAATGGAAAAGACTGGCAATATAATGAATATTGATAGGGTCTGAGCTTTTAACCCATAATAAGTTTTCATCCAGATATAGCGCAAACTTGTTGGCGATAACGGCCATTTGTTGCCTAGCAAAATCAAAGTCGCCTAGAGTCCGTAAATAAGTGGTGTAATCAACGGATAATTTATTCAACAAATCATCCTGACTATTCAATAAGACGCGTAATTCTGCCTGTATCATCATGCGCTGATCTGAGGGCAACTGATGATCGACTTGTTGATCCATGACGTCTTTGAGCTTGGCATCAATATCTGACAACTGCTTTAGCTGATCTTCAATTTTAAATTGCTCTAAACTGGTGACGGCAGTTTCGTTTTGGATTGTTTCGGATTGCAGCTTAAACTGATCTTGACTAGTGATATTGCGGCGTTGCTCACGGAGTATTTTACCCAGCGCAGGACTTAAACCAGCCAAGCTGATTTTCTTTTCTGCACTCTTAAGCTCACTATCTAAATCGCTGGCTTGTAGATCAAGCTTGGTTTTTTGCTCGGTATAGCTATCAATTTTTGTGGCTATGGCTTGTAAGTCACGGCTATATTGAATGTTTTCTCGGGTGTAGCTTTGAATCAGTGGGTGCTTTCCTGATAATTCACTTTCTGTCTGACTCAGGGCATTTTCCATGGTTTGCGCGGCTTGCTGACGGCGCTCTGTTAACAAATTTTCTATGCTGGTAATGACGGGAATCAGCGCATTTTTTTGCAATTCCAGCAGTCTCAATTCGGCTTTAAGTAATTCAACGCGAGACGGGTTACTAATAGCCTCTATATCTAGCATCTTTAGCTCGGCTGTACGCGCGTCAATTAGCGTTTTCAAATAGACTAGTCTAGCCTCAGCCTCTAAGGTAGTAATGGCGCCATCGGCTGGCAGGGTTAATTTTTTTTGTGAATTTTCTATGTCTTGTTTGGCAAGCACTGTTTCAGTGCGTATCAGTTGTGGACGTGATTGTTGTAGCAGTAACTCACTTTCTTGCTTATTTTGCAGCTCGTCTAAATTACTGATTTTGCCTTTTTCAATAATCAGCCGTTGCTCTAGTTCTTCAGTGGGAATCCTATCAAAATCTTCAGCTTTTTGTTTGGCGATCTTAATTGTTATTTGCTCAATGTCTTTTTGCTGCTTCTTAGTTTGCTCAGGCGCATCCTTAATGGCGACATTAAAATCAATAGCGCGCGCTTTGTAGCTCTCACTATTATTTAAGTTATCTTGTGCTGCTTGATAGACTGATAATATCTTTGATTTTAGTGTCTCATCCAAGCCTTGTCGGCTATTGATAGCCTCAATTTTTGCCTGTAGCCCCTCTTTATTAAGCTCTACAGTCGCATTCTTACTAATAACATCTGGCTTTGGGCTTTTAGCCCATGCACTAGAGCTACCTAGCAAAAACAACAACAAACACCCTAACAATAAGGCGCTGATGTTAAGGCCAACAATAGTATGATCAGTTGATTTCATAGGAATCAGATAAGCTAAAAATGAATAAAAAATGGCCGGAGCTAAGAGTTAGTGCTTTTGAGAAACCACACGCTTAGGTGCTGATGGGTGTTACAAGTTGGCTACCAACTTAAAGCGGGACATTTTCAGTCCAGACGAAAGGCCAAGGGCGAAAGATTAAGTCTAAGAGGCTAGCAACTTAAGGCGTGACAGATACTAGGCTTAACCCTTCGCCCTTTGTCTGCACTTAGAAGAACCCGATCTAAAAATGAACGATTAAGCTAAACCGTCCCGTCTTAAGTTGGTAGTCTGCAAGTTGTACAAGGGATCAATACAAAACAAAAGGTAAGTCGGGTTAGCAATAGCGTAACCCGACCTACCGCTGTCACGTCTTAATTTGGCAGTCTATCTATGCGACTAATGATCTCGCTAGACGCTAGTTCTAAACCATTTTTATAACAGCGACCGGCTCCATCTTTATCATCCTGCGCAAATAATAAATCGCCGAGTAATTGATAAGCTTGAACAGTAGGTTCTACCGCGATACTTTTAGCCAAATAACTTTCAGCCTTAAAGGTATCGTCGCATTTTATGGCCAGCTTACCCATAACAGCTAACAGCACGGCATTATCCTGATGCACATAAGACCATTTTTCAGCCTTGTCTAGCTGAGCGGCAACATTATTGGACTGCAAGCTACCGAACAAATCTAATAAAGTCTCATCCCAACGGCCAGAGAGTGTCTCTATCAATTCGTCCTCAATGTCATGGTCGGCACCCACATAAATCATAGCGGCAAAATAAATGGCGGCAATGCTAGGCATGGTTTTTATGAAGGCAGGTATTTCTAACCATAAGCTTTTAAGGTCGTCAATGTTAGCCGTTGCAGCGGCTTGCTTTAGCAATTGACTATACGCTTCTGTCTCTAGCAACTTTACTTCAGCTTCCATTAAAATTTGTTGGCTGTGTAAGGAGGGAATCAGTTTTCTAATACCGTGCCAATCCCCCACATGCTGATAAGTTTGATGTAATAATTTTAAAACATTGGCATGGGTAGGATCAATGCTATGCAATCGAGTTAAGGTTTCTAAGGCTTGCTCAAATTGATTGCCCGATAAATTAAGCTCGGCTTGCGTAAGCCCTATAATCAGACTGGAGTCTGGCGCATGGTCTGTGGCTTTCTTTAAATATTCATCTCTTTTGTCAAATGCGCCACGAGATTGTGCCGCTCTTGCTGCCGTCAAATAATGAATTAACGGTGCGCCACTGTGTGAAGCATGTTTAATCAGAATATTTTCGGCTCTTTCCCAGTTACCCTCCACTGAGTCAACGAGTCCTGCAATCAAGGCTTCTTGAGAGCGATTAAAGCGAATATTTTTACCTCGGCTTTTTAGATGCCCAGGTAATCTAATCAGCCAACCTAAGCCTCTAAATACTTGATAAAGCACGAAAAATCCCATCATTAGGCTCACTGAAAAAACGACTAATGAGGTCTCTAGCGACCAAGAGCCAATACCAATCATCACATAGCCTGGATTACCAAAGCTATGTAACCAGTAATTAACTAACAATACAACGGCAATCGTTGCAAACAGGGAGCCTAGAAAATTAAATAACTTTTTCATCAATACTCTCTTATTTGGTAGGCTCAACGGCTAGCGCAGGAGCCAAGGTTTCTACCGGCTTATTAGATTCAACCATTGTCGCTTTTTTACCCGTAGCCATAGCGTCTAATGGCTGTATGGCTTTATCTGTTTCGACTCTTAAGGTCGCTATATCTTTAAGCATTTTTAAAGATAAGCTGATATCAGGTAGCTGGCTACTGATCTTGGTGATATTTAAGCGCTCTAAATCAGCCAGAAAGCTATTATCATCGGCGTCCTTAGCAAAGTTCTGCTGAGTCCATTTCTTAACATCCGCCAAGCTAGATTGAAAGAGTGCTTCATTACGCTGAACCAAGGAAATTTTTACCATTTCCAATTTAACTCTTAATTGTTCACGAATAAATAGCGCTTCTTCTGGCGTTAATATTTCTTTAACTTCATGTTCGGTATGTCGAATAACGACAGCATCCTGCAACTGACTGATTGCTGAATCAAGTAGACCTTGGCTTTTTGCATTAGGCTCTGAAGCCTGTTTAGCGCCTTTTTGTGCTGCCAAGGTTTTACCGGTATAGGGCAAAACTAACGCTAATTTATCAACCCTATCTTGCAAGGCTTGTATAGACCCATAAATACCCACGACATCAGGCACCGCAATACTTTTAAGGAGAGATAATTCTTTGGCAATTTCTTCACGGACTTTAAAAGTTGCAGCATCGCCACTTTCTCGAAGGCGTTGATCAGCAGCTTCTAAGGCTTCGCGCGTGGTACTAACATCACCGACTAAATGTAAGCGTTCATTAGCCACACTGAGTAAATATTCGGCATCGGCAATCAGCCAATCGCCTCGTGTCTTTCCTAGTTGACGCTGTAAACGAATAACAGACTCATTTAACTCTTTACGTGTACTTTCTAATTTTTCGTTATGTAGCTGAGAAAAATCAGCCAGTGTTTGGGTAAAATGGTTATCTTTACCAGCCACGTTAGATTCTAAGGATGCTAACTGAGATTGTATGGCAACAAGCTGAGATTGATAGTCGGCAATCTGTTTGGACATCTCACCTTTAACTTCGCCTCCTAAATCTTGTTGCTTATCGCGTAATTGCGAAAAGAAATAAAAACCGGCACCGGCAAGTCCGATAATAATGAGCAGTATAATAACGCCAAACCATAATCCTTTTGACGAATGGCGGGCTGATTGACTATCGCCCAGCTCTTGTTCTTTTTGTTCACTCAATTCGGCCACGCTAATTCCCCTGTTACACACATTTTTACTGTCTCAAGAATTGCCACATCAGAAGGACTATTCGTCACTGCAATTCGTTTAAAGCCTATGTCGGCAGCTATGTGCCGAATTCTATCGCTAACAACTATTAAAGGTGTCAAAAATAATCGCTGATGACATGACTCATCAAGCATGATTAATAAATTTTGCAACGCTGTAACACTGGTTATCGTTATAACATCTAATTTGTTTTGAGCCAGTAGTAAATTTACCGATGAACTGTCACTACTGGGTATTATCCTTTGATAAACTTCCAGATAATCAACCACTGCGCCTCGACTACGTAAGCTTGTCGCTAATTCTTCCCGGCCACCGACACCGCGAATAATCAAACACCGCTGTCCTTGCAGCTGTTGCATGACCTTCATGGCTAACAGTGCCTCACTGTTATAGCCCTGTTCGGGTACTAAATCGACTGGCAATCCGGCCCATAATAAAGCCTCTGCCGTCGCTTTTCCTATTGCAGCAATGCGTACCGAATTATTTTTTTTTATTTTATCATCATCTGAATAGTAACTGTGCATAGTTACTGCATTGGCACTGATAAATATAAGCCATTGATAACTCGTCCATTGCGCTAAGCCGGCTTGTATGGCCTGCGTATTTTCCAAAGCAGCAATCGCTAGCGTTGGAAATCGAATGGCGATTGCGCCCTGCTCTTCAAGCAATGCGCATAAGTTTTCGGCTTGATGTGCAGGGCGTGTGACTAAGACGCGAACATCATGTAGCGACTTACTCAAGCAATAACGCTTGCAGAATTTTATCTGCACCTTGAGCTAATAAATCCTCTGCTATCTTGCGCCCCATGCTCTCTGCCTGATCGAGTTCAGCCCAGCATTCGGCCCGATAAAGCACACTACCATCAGGATCACCCACTAAGCCGCGCATAAATAGCTGTCCATTAATACATTGAGCAAAGCCGCCAATAGGCACTTGGCAGCCCCCCTGCAAACGGGCATTCATAGAGCGCTCAGCACTGACACATAAGCCCGTGTCAGGATCATGCAAACGTTGCAGCATGTCATTCATTTTTACATCATCAACACGACATTCTATACCTATCGCGCCTTGGCCTATGGCAGGTAAGCTATCACAAGGATCTAAAGACTGTGTGATACGATCTCTCATACCTAATCTTATCAATCCCGCTGATGCCAGAATAATCGCATCATAATCCCCCGCATCTAACTTGGCTAAACGCGTATTGACATTACCTCTTAAAGGCAAGACTTGGGCATCAGGAAAGCGTTCTTTAAGCTGGCATTGCCTACGCAGACTAGATGTACCTATTTTGGCATTGGCAGGTAAATCAGCGAGTGTTGAATAATGATTGGACACTAAAGCATCAGTAGGGTCTTCTCTCGTTAATATTGCCGCTAAATGCAGACCTACAGGAAATTCAACCGGCACATCTTTCATTGAATGCACGGCTATATCTGCCGCCCCTTCAAGCATGCCTTGTTCTAGCTCCTTAACAAACAAGCCTTTGCCGCCAATTTTAGCTAAAGGTGCATCGAGGATTTTATCACCGCGCGTGATCATTTTGATTAGCTTGGTCTTTACACCAGGAAAGGTCTGCTCTAATAAGGCGGCGACATGCTCTGCCTGCCATAATGCTAAAGGGCTCTGCCGCGTAGCAATTCGAATAGTTTTTTCAGTCAACAGCAAGCCCACCTTATTCAAAAAGGAATATTGTAACCGCATTTAAGTTAACGGTATGTTAATGGACGATAAAATTTTATGAAACCCCTGTAAAGCTAGCGGTTTTGGCTGAGGGAAACTATAAAAAGAGGGCGTTAGATAAAGCTTTTAATTGGCTAGAATGAATGCAGGCCAAAGACTCAAGGCAAAAGGCAAATTCTAAGAGGCTAGCAACTTATGGCAAGTAGGCTTAGTCTTTTGTCTGCACCTTAGAGAGCCTTATCTAATAGTGAACGATTAAGCTATATTTCCCGCCTTAAGTTACTAGCCTAGCCTAACTTAATCCAAACCCCAATTGACCCAGCCCAGTTGTGCAGAAACCAACACCATGACGCCGAATATAATCCGATACCAAGCAAACACGGTAAAATCATGTCGACTAATAAAGCGTATTAATCCGCGCACGGCAAAAAAAGCACTGATAAACGAGACTGTGCCACCGACCACAAACAACGCCATATCATCCATACTGAACAACTCTCGATGCTTATAGACGTCGTATAAGGTTGCAGCAAACATGGTGGGAATAGCGAGAAAAAAAGAAAACTCAGTAGCGGCACGGCGAGATAAGCCGAAAAATAAGCCACCGATAATGGTTGCACCCGATCGGGATGTTCCTGGAATCATGGCCAGCGCTTGTGCAAAGCCAATTTTTAAAGCATCGCGCCACGTCATATCATCGATAGATTCAGCATGAACCACATGCTGGCGACGCTCAGCCCACAAAATCAGAAAACCACCGATGATAAAAGCGGATGCAACGACTATAGGATTAAATAAATAAGCTTTTATTTGCTTTAAGAACAGAAAACCCAATATAGCGGCTGGTAAAAAAGCAACCACTAAGTTAATAGCCAATCGCATCGACTTCGCTTCTGTCCTTACACTGAGCAGCGTATGAGCTAATCGCACCCTATACTCCCAAACCACGGCAAGTATCGCCGCAAATTGAATAGCAATTTCAAAGACCTTACCTTTGTCATCATTAAACTCTAGCAACTGCCCCACTAGAATTAAATGACCAGTAGATGAAACAGGAAGGAATTCTGTCAATCCTTCAACAATACCTAAAATAAGTGCATGTATTAATAAAGTAGGATCAGTCATAGCCAAGTCTCTAAGGGCATTATCTGTAAAAAATGGCGACTAACTTAAGAAGACGGGACAGAAGCTTGGCCGTTCGCCCTGAGCCTGTCGAAGGGTGAGCAGTTAAGCCGCTCATGGTTTGACAAACTCACCACGAAAGACTTAACCTCAAACTGTCCGGCTTTAAGTGGGTAGCCTATAAAACTAGCGTTTCATGGAGTTAAAAAACTCAGCATTCGTTTTGAAGTCTTTTAGCTTGCCTATTAAAAATTCTGAAGCCGCTGTTTCGTCCATAGGTTGAAGAATCTTGCGTAAGATCCAGGTTTTTTGCAGGGTATCAGGATCAACCAAATACTCTTCTCTACGTGTGCCGGAACGATTAATGTTGATGGCAGGGTAAATTCTTTTTTCAGCAATTTTGCGATCCAGATGCAACTCCATGTTGCCAGTACCTTTGAATTCTTCATAGATAACTTCATCCATTCTTGACCCGGTATCTACCAGCGCCGTAGCGATAATAGTCAAACTGCCGCCTTCTTCGATATTACGTGCCGCACCAAAAAAACGCTTAGGTTTTTCTAAGGCATTGGCATCAACACCGCCTGTTAATATTTTACCTGATGAAGGCACCACCGTATTGTAAGCTCTGGCTAGACGAGTAATCGAGTCTAACAAAATAACCACGTCGTGTTTATGTTCAACCAAGCGACGCGCTTTTTCAATAACCATTTCAGCCACTTGTACGTGGCGAGTTGCGGGTTCATCAAATGTACTAGAAATGACTTCACCTCGAACACAGCGCTCCATTTCGGTCACTTCTTCAGGGCGCTCATCAATTAGGAGTACGATTAAATAACACTCTGGATTCTGCTCTGCAATGGCTTGCGCCAAACTTTGCAGTATCATGGTTTTACCGGCTTTCGGTGGTGATACAATCAAGCCACGCTGACCTTTACCAATCGGTGCAATTAAATCAATAATTCTTCCGGTTAAATCTTCACTACTGCCATTGCCTTGTTCAAGAGTAAAACGTTGCTTGGCAAAAAGAGGCGTTAGATTAGAAAAGGTGATTTTATTTTTAGTATTCTCTGGGGATTCAAAATTGATCTGATCAACTTTGAGCATTGCAAAATAACGTTCATTATCTTTTGGAGGTCTAATCTTACCGGTAATCGTATCACCGGTTTTTAAAGAAAAACGCCTAATTTGACTGGGTGATACATAAATATCATCAGGGCCTGCTAAATAAGAACAGCCCGGCGTTCGTAAAAAACCAAAACCATCTTGCAAAATTTCAAGAACCCCATCACCAGAAATGTCGTCACCGGCCTTTGCCTGCTTTTTAAGAATAGCAAAGATCAAATCTTGCTTGCGTGATCTAGCGACATTCTCAAGCCCAAGGGACTCGGCAATTTCGATAACTTCACTAATTTGTTTTAGTTTTAACTCGGTAAGATTCATAAAAAGACAACTCGGAGAAAAGTAGTTAGGCTGGACACCGTAACAACATAGGATAGAATTTAGAATTCGGAGGGTAAGTATCAGACGATATGATTGATTGGGCGAGAATATCGCACGGGTGAAGTATATATCAAGTATTCAGAGCCGTCCAACTTTTATGAGCGGCCTGAATAATAAGAACTCTTTTTAAAGGTTGCTATCAAGAAATTTGGCAAGTTCTACTTTGGTCAACGCGCCTACTTTAGTCGCTTCCACCTCGCCATCTTTAAACAACATCAACGTTGGGATGCCGCGCACGCCATAGTGTTGCGGCGTTAATGGATTGTCATCTATATTTATTTTAACAATCGTTACTTTACCGGCATATTCTGCGGCAATGGCATCTAGTACTGGCGCAATCATTTTACAAGGACCACACCATTCTGCCCAATAGTCAACCAATACAGGTCCACTAGCTTTAATAACGGTTTCGTTAAATTCACTATCACTTACATGTAGAACTGAATCGCTCACACTATTTCTCCAAAAATAAAAAAACAAAACTATAGGAGGGATAGCCTATTGAGTCAATCAATTTCAAGCAATTTGATTTTTACGTTATGCTATAGCCTATGAATACGACTCATTTAACTGAAACACGCTTTTGCAATCTTGAATTATCTGACGCTATTTTGCTCGGATTAAACGATGCCGCTTTTAATCATTGCACACCGATTCAAGACAAAGCCCTGCCTTTATTGTTGCGCAGCAAAGATATTGCCGGACAAGCGCAAACGGGAACAGGCAAAACCGCCACTTTTTTACTGGCGACTTTTCAACATCTCATTAATGACGAAAGTGAAGTCATTAAAAATCCTAGGGCACTCATTCTTGCCCCGACTCGTGAATTAGCCATACAGATTCATAAAGATGCGCTATCGCTGAGCAAGCATCTTAATTTAAAGTTTGCATTGATTTATGGCGGCACCGATTATCAAAAACAATTGGATACCTTAAAAACCAATATTGATATTATCATCGGCACGCCAGGGCGCATTATTGATTTTCACAAACAAAACGCCTTTACACTGGATCACATCCAAGTCACTGTCATGGATGAAGCTGACCGTATGTTTGATTTGGGTTTTATCAAAGATATACGCTATTTATTACGACGTATGCCGGCACCTGATCAGCGTTTAAACATGCTGTTTTCAGCGACCTTATCTTATAAAGTCACTGAACTTGCCTATGAGCACATGAACAACCCTATACTCATACGCATAGAAACCGAAGAAGTCACCTCTAAGGCCATACAACAAAGTGCCTATTGCCCGGCCAACGAACAAAAAATACCGCTGTTAATAGGCTTGTTAAACCATTATCAACCACAACGCAGCATTATTTTTGTCAACACCAAACGTTGCGCAGAATTACTGGACGACACTCTTAACGCCAACGGTTATAAAACTGCGGCCCTCAGTGGTGATGTACCGCAAGACAAGCGCCAACGACTACTGGCTGATTTTCAGGACAATAAAATCACTCTGCTGATTGCCACCGACGTGGCGGCTAGAGGTCTGCATATAGCCGATGTTTCTCATGTTATTAATTATGACCTGCCGCAAGATGTAGAAGATTATGTACACAGAATTGGCAGAACCGCTCGCTTTGGTGCCAGTGGCATTGCTATTAGTTTTATTTGTGAACATTATGCCTATTCCATGCCCGATATTGAAACATACATAGGCCAGAAAATTCCAGTTAACGCCATCAGTGCCGATCTTTTAGCAGACGTTATCACACCCAAAAGAAGACTCCCTAAACCTAAAGCCGACCATCAAGGCAAGCGCCCTAGCCCAGACAAGCACAAGAAATTTACCAGCCGGCCATCAACTCCCTAAAATCTTCAATAGAACAAAATTCGCTGATCTGTTTTTTGGGCTGCTGGCTATCTGGCTTACTCACAGAGATTAAATGTGCGATACCAAACAACTGCGCTGACTTTAACACTGCCAAGCTATCATCAACCATCAGTGCATTTTCTTTGTTAAATGCCTGGCGTTGCTGTAATAATGGCCAAAAACCCGCGTGCTCCTTAGGCAGACCCAAATCATGAGAGCTGATAATGTCATCAAAAAAAGGCTGTAAGCACGTTTTTTCCATTTTCAGCCCTAAGCTATCACGATGCGCATTGGTTACCAATAATACTTGTTTAGAGGACTGCTGTAACTTTTCTAAAAAATCAATCACATGAGGTAATACAGCAATTAACTCGGAAAGTTCTCGCTTTAAGCCAGCAATATCCAGCTGCAAGAACTCACTCCAATAATCTAAACAATACCACTCCAACTGTCCTTCCATGCTTCTGAACTGAGGCTCTAATTGCAGCTTGGCCAAACCTAGATCCATGTTATGTAATTGGGCGAACTTTAGTGGCACAAACTCTTTCCAGAAATGATTATCAAAGTTCAAGTCCAGTAAAGTGCCGTCCATATCCAGTAAAACTGTATCAATTCCTTGCCAATTAATCATGATGCTTTATATTTAATAAGAAAAACCAATAAAATACCACAATGCCTAACAGACCGACTATTCTAAAAAGAACCACCATCGCTCAAAGCCGTTTATTTCGTATTGAATCACTAGACATACAGTTCAGTAATGGCGAGCTACGCAATTATGAACGCTTAGCACGAGGCAAGCCTGGTGGCGCTGTCTTGATAGTACCTATGTTAGATGCTGAAACGGTACTATTAATAAGAGAATATTCCGCAGGGGTACACCGCTATGAAGTCGGCTTACCCAAAGGTAAAACAGATGAAGGTGAATCTTTTTTTGAAGCCGCTAACCGAGAACTCAAAGAGGAAGTCGGTTATGGTGCTAGAAACCTACATCATTTAAGCTCACTATCGCTAGCCCCTTCATATCTGGAACATAGCACGGAAATTGTTCTAGCTCAGGATTTATATGCCGAAAGATTAGTCGGTGATGAACCCGAAGAATTGGAAGTAATCCCTTGGAAGCTTAACAACATCAATGAATTATTGGCAAGCGGCGAATGTACCGAAGCCCGCTCAATTGCAGCACTCTTTATGACGTTGGAATATTTTAAAAACGCATAAGTTCTGTAGGATGGAAAGCTTACGCATCAACCCTTGATGCCGGATGCGTAAGCTTTCCGGCCTACGAGTCACTGCCCATCATTAAGCGAAAACAGAGAGTAATCGCGACAGCGATTACTCTTAAAACAGCTGAAGCTGTTTTACTCCAGACACAATTAAAGCGGTGTAATGCAGGTGCAAAGCAACCTCTATAGGTTTATTTGCACCTATAGTCCTCAGCCATCGCCAGTCATTATTCTAACAATAACCTTATCACTCCAGTAAAACCATGGCTAGCAACGCTTGGCACAATAATAGCTTAAATTATTTCAACAGAAGTAATCGATTTATAAGATAGCCTTATCTTATAATGTTAGTTTCTGATATTAGACCGTTAAGCTATCATATCGACCATTATAATGGCTGCTAATCCCTAGCAACTTTAGGAGCTGACACTATATTGCCCGGTATACTGTCACAGTATTGTCATTATCCCCCTACATAATGGGGGTATAGTTCTAAATCCCCACCACTGATAACATGAAATCTATTTTTTTTAAAGCAATCACCTCGTTACTGTTATTAAGCTCTCTGTGCATAATCGATGCACAGGCTGAAAATCAGCAACTCTCTGTAGATGAGGTCGTATCGATATTTTATCAACGTAATCTGGATTTAATTGCAGCTCAATACAATATTGATCAAGCACGCGCCGATGCCATTATTGCTAGTGCTATTCCTAATCCTACTGTCAATATCCAGATTAGTGAGCTAGGCAGTAATCTTAATAAAAACTCAGGCGCGGCAGGTTGTTCCACGTCAGGGGCTGCTTGCGGCGCGGCAGAATATTATTCGTTTAGTCAACTCATAGAAGTAGCCGGCAAACGCGGCCTACGTGTAGAAAGCAGTAATTTTGGCACACAAGCCGCAGAAAGTGATTTTCGCGATGCCATACGGATCTTTTCTAACATGGTTAGGAATGCCTATTATCAATTACTGCAAAGCCAAAAGAATCTATGGCTAGCTCAGGAAATTGTCGATCATTATGCCGATATCTCTAAAGCTAACCGCTTACGCATGAAGGGTGGCGATATATCTGAATCCGACTTCTTACGTGTAAAAATGGAAGCTATGCGTGCCCAATCTGATTTAGATGCCGCGCAAACTATGGTAGAGCAAGCCCAAGCGAATTTAGCGGTTTTACTGCGTTGGCCTGCCAAAAGCTTACAATTTGAAGCAAAAGAACAATGGCCTGACGCTAAAGATTTCGGCCAGCCAAGCTCTAAAGAAGAATTTATCAGCAAAGCCCTGCAACAACGCCCCGATTTAGAAGGTGACAAACTGCGTGCAGATCAAGCCGACAAGCAACTAGAATTAGCACGCAGACTTAAATACCCAGATGTTACTATCAATGCGGGTTATGCCCGTGATCCTGGCAACACCGTTTTGACCTCGGGTTTTGTCGGCTTCAGTGTGCCCTTACCCTTGTTTTATCAATATCAAGGTGAGGCGGACAAAGCCGCTGTTCACTTAAGCCAAAGCCGACTAGCCGCAGAACAAACCGAACTGGGTATTCGTAATGATGTTATCAGTGCCTTAGCAACATGGACTAGCACCAACAAAATTGTGCAGCGCTTCAAAGAAGGCTTATTAGACGATGCGTTAACCGTCAGAAACAGCTCTGAACTGTCTTACAGTAAAGGCGCTGCCAGCGTACTGGACTTTATCGAAGCGCAACGGACCTACAAAAATATCATGCGCGATTATTATGCGGCAGAGATAGCTAGAGCGAATGCTTACTATGATTTGGAAAAAGCCCTAGGTGTGCAATTGGATACCGACAAAGCGCAGGTCGCTCACAACCATAAAGATAATGGACATAAGTAAACCCATGCCACAACAACGAAAAAAACAATTCTTATGCAGTCTGCTAGTCACCGTTCTATTAAGTGCTTGCTCTGATCCAGTGGATAAGACTAAAGAGATCACCAAAGTTACCGCCATACCTGGTGAAGTGTTTTTGGCAGAGGACTCACCCAAAAAAGCTTATATCAAAACAGCGACACTAACGCTGAGCCAACATCCATTGCTAGAACCGTTGGTTGGTAAAATCAGCTATGATGAAAAACTGACTTCACGTATCAGCTCTCCCGTTGCTGGTCGCGTTATTGCTACACCGATAACCTTAGGTACGCCCGTACAAGCAGGCAGCACTTTATTAGAACTCGATAGTCCAGACGTGGCCTCTGCTGAAGCCGACTATACCGCTGCTGAAGCCGATTACACGCTGGCTCAAAAAGCGTGGACCCGTCAGCAAGAACTTTATGCAGGCAAAGCGATTTCTCAAAAGGACTTAGAGCAGGCGCAAGATGCTATTAATGAAGCACGCAGCGCACTGCAACGCGCTCAACAACGCTTAAAAAATCTGCATATCAACGCGGGTCTAAGCGATGGACACTTTAGCTTACGCTCACCTGTTTCTGGCATAGTAGTTGAACGCAACGTTAATCCGGGTATGGAAGTACGACCTGATCTTGATAAGCCCTTATATGTGGTCTCTGATTTAAAAAAACTCACACTACTCATGGAAGTTTTTGAAGTTAACCTCAGCAAAATAAAGTTAGGACAAAAGCTCTCCGTTTCAGTACCTGCCTATCCCGGAGTCGTATTTCCCGCCACGGTACAATATATTGCTCAAATACTCGATGAAAACACCCGTACCGTACAAGTACGTTGTGACCTTCCCAATGCTGATGGCACTTTACTACCCGGCATGTACGCGACCATTAATGTTAACAGCGACCCTGAAGATCAGGCTATCGTCATTCCTTTAACGGCGGTATTTACTGAAGGTGATGCCGATTATGTATTTGTTGCACTTGAAGATAATCACTATAAACAACGCTTAGTTAATATTGGTTTGCGACTGAAAAATAAAGCCATTATTACCGATGGCCTACAAGCTAATGAACAAGTAGTGATTGAAGGCGCATTAACACTGCGAGCTGAAGAAGCCGTCGAAATCGACAGCAATAGCAACACAGCAAACTGAGAATACAAAAATGATTGAACGTATTATCGCATTTTGTCTACAGCAACGACTGATGGTGATCGGCGCCACCCTGACCATTGCTATTTCTGGAATCATCGCTTTTGAAAACTTACCTGTGCAGGCTTTTCCTGATGTACAAAACGTCTTTGTGCAAGTTGTCACCCAATATCCAGGCCAAGCACCCGAAGAAGTCGAAAAACTAATTTCATTACCGATTGAGCGGGTCATGAATGGTGTGCCACATTTGATGAATATGCGTTCGGTGTCGATTTTTGGACTTTCCGTTGTTACTCTAACCTTCGATGATAGTGCAGAGGATTATTTTTCTCGGCAACAAGTATTAGAACGCTTACATAATGCTGATATCCCCTCTGATACCAAGCCACAACTAGGCCCTTTATCAACGGGTGTCGGTGAAATTTTACGCTACGTAATTGATGCTAAAAATTTGCCATTAGTCGAACAGCGGGCGCTTCAAGACTGGGTCATTGAACCTAAGATACGTACCATGCAAGGTGTCGCTGACGTAGTCTCCTACGGGGGTGGCGTCAAAGAATACAAAGTGGCCGCCAAACCCGATCGCCTGAGAAATTTCAATAGTAGTCTCCAACAAGTATTTGAGGCTATAGCCGCTAATAATAACAATACGGGGGGCGGCTATATAGAACATGGCGATGAAGCCTTAGTCGTCAGAGGCATAGGTTTATTAAAGTCTGCCGAGGAAATCGGAGAAATTGTTGTCAACACCCATGATGGCGTGCCCATACGTATTAAAGATGTTGCTGATATTAGTGTCGGTCCGCAACCACGCACGGGTATGGTGGCTATGAACCAACGCGATGATGTCGTCGAAGGCATCGTATTGCTAATTAAAGGTCGTGATGCCGTTGAGGTGCTCAACGGCGTCAAACAAAAAATCGCAGACCTCAACGACTTTGGTCTACCACCTGGCGTACAAATTAGACCGATTTATGACCGTACTGAATTAGTCGGCCATACCATACATACCGTTGAGCACAACATGCTGGAAGGTGCTGTGCTGATTTTAATCATCTTAATGGTCTTTCTAAGACGTTTTGTAGCGGCACTGTTAGTCACCTTAATTATTCCTTTGTCTTTATTATTCGCCTTTATTTTAGTCGATCTAGGCGGCATTTCCGCCAACCTGATATCACTGGGTGCGATTGACTTTGGTATCATCGTCGATAGTGCCGTGGTTTTGGTTGAAGCGGTTATGGTACAGGTCACCTTAGATTTACAGCGTAATGTTGACATGCGTACTATGCGGCAAACGCTGCTTATTACAGCAACAGAAATGGGTAGACCTATCCTATTTTCAAAAGCCATTATCATTACGGCTTTTTTACCTATCTTTACCTTTCAACGCGTAGAAGCCAAGATTTTTTCACCCATGGCTTTCACCCTGAGTTTTGCACTGGTCGCTTCAATGCTGTTCAGTCTAACTTTTGTGCCAGCGATGCTCACCTATTTACTGGGACCCAAGTTAGCCGAAACCCATAATCCACTGGTTCATGGCATGGAACACCATTATCGACGCCTACTGGAATGGGTGCTTAAACATGCTCGCCTAGTCTTTATTACCGCTGTCATCTCATTACTATTGAGTTTTATGTCGGTAAAATTAATAGGCACCGAATTTATGCCTAAGTTAGACGAAGGTAATATTTGGCTGACTATCACCTTACCGACCCCAGTTTCCTTAACGACGGCTAAAGAATTAGAACGTCAGGTACGCGAAAAGTTAGAACAATTTTCTGAAGCTAAAATGGTCTTAACCCAACTAGGTAGACCTGAAGATGGCACAGATCCCAAAGGCTTTAATAATTTAGAAGTATTAATCGACCTTAATTCCAAAGACACGTGGCGCTATAAGAAAAAAGATCAGCTAGTGCAAGCGATGGATAAGGAGCTCGCTATTTTTCCCGGCATACTCACTAACTTTTCACAGGTTATCCAAGATAACGTCGAAGAAGCTATTTCGGGCGTCAAAGGTGAAATTGCTATTAAGATATTCGGCACTGACTTAAAAACGCTACAAGACAAAGCTGATCAGGTGACTCGAATTCTTGCCTCTATACAGGGCGCTACCGATGTAGCCGCTGAACAGCAAGCAGGATTAGCGCAAGTAATGGTTGATATAGACCGAGCCAAAGTATCGCGTTACGGCATTAATGTCGCTGACGTAGAAGCTGTCATGGAAATGGGTATGGGCGGCAAAGCAGCTTCGCAATTCCTAGAAGGCGAGCGACGCTTTGACATCACGCTACGCTATGATGAAGACGCACGTAACTCGGTGTCAGGCTTAGAAAACTTAACCGTATTGGCTCCGGGTGGTCAGCATATTCCATTATCGGAACTGGCTACCATTAAAATTAATCAAGGTGCATCCAGAATCAGCCGCGAAGATAATATGCGTCGCATTGCCATCAAATGTAACTTAATAGACCGAGACCAAGGCAGCTTTGTCGCAGAGGCTCAGCAAAAAGTAGCGGCACAAGTCGATATGCCACCGGGCTATCATATCGTTTGGAGTGGTCAATTTGAAAATCAGCAACGGGCTATGAAACGCTTAGCGATTATTGTCCCTATCAGCTTAGGGCTCATATTTGTGTTGTTGTTCTGGGCTTTCATGTCCATTAAGAATGCACTACTCATACTCATGAACGTGCCTTTCGCCATGATCGGTGGTATTCTCATTCTACTTGCTACAGGGATTAATCTCAGCGTATCCGCAGCCGTCGGTTTTATCGCTCTATTTGGTATCGCTGTACAAAACGGTGTTATTCTTGTTTCGCAATTAAACAAGCTACGACGAGAAGGTCAATGCTTACATGATGCCATAGTCAACGGTTCGGTCAGTCGTCTTAGACCTGTAGTCATGACCGCATTAATGGCAATGCTAGGGTTATTTCCTGCGGCACTTTCAACCAGTGTCGGATCGGAAACCGCAAAACCTTTTGCCGTTGTTATTATTGGTGGATTATTAACGGCAACCTTATTGACCTTAACCTTATTACCAGCACTTTATCGCTATTTTGCAGAACCTGACGAACCATAAAGGAACTTTATGAAAGAAATACGCGCCTTTATCCAGCCCCACAAACTTAGCCACGTCACGATGGCTTTATTGGAGATTCCTGGCTTTCCGGGCATGACCGTCATTGATTGCGATGGCTTTGGCCGCGAACGCACCCAGCATATCCAAGATTACAAACCGTTCTTACCTAAAAAACGCTTAGAAATTTTCGCACCCGATGCCTTAGTAGAAATTATTTTCGACACCCTGATGAAGGCCGCACATAGCGGCAATCATGGCGATGGCAAAATTTATATTATTGATATGCTGGAAGGGGGGCGTATTAGTACCGGTGAACGTAGCGCTGATTTAGGCTGAGTCAATCAAGATGATTAAGCCTCTATATTGTAGGGACGACACATACACCCATTTATCGAATGGGCATATTTTAATAGGGCGTATGCAATACGCCCCTACGGACATCGCCACACGATTTACATAAAATCAAATGGCATCATATCCTCATAGAATGATTCTTCTTCTCTTGGAATCTGATAGGTTTTTAACCAGGCTTTAAAGCTAGCAGGATTTTGATAAGCTTTAAGTTCACGCTTGATCGTTGAAACATTGATCTCCATATCTTTAATATCTCTAGTCAGCGAGGTCATCAATTGCTTAGGCGTTAAGCGTTGAAACGGCGGTATATCTAAATCCATCTTAAATATCTGTTCAAGTTGAGCCGTCTCTTGCTCTAATTCAGCCAATTGTTCCTTTAAGATCTTATTAAAATATTTAAGCCGACTGTCGGCAATAAGACTTAACTCTGCTGGATTTATTTGCTCTATTTCTAACTGCAGAGCCAACAGCAACAATAAATCTTTTTTTCCATAAGCGGTATTAACGCGCTGCATCAACTCGGTTTTACGTTTTTGCTCTTCTGGATCTGGCTCGCGATCAGGGTGCAATACAGCAACTAACTTTCGATAAACCTCTCGCACTGACTTGCTGGCCATCTCCTCTTCTTCTTGTAGCCTTGCTTCTTTTTCTAATTGCTTTTTAGTTTTTTTACGAGTTGTCCCCGCTTGACTTTGTGCCTTAGCCTGTTCTTGCTCTCGCATTTTTTCACGTAAATGCGCTTGAATCGTTTCTGGCGAACTCATATCCATATCATCATCTAAATCTAAGTCAAATATATTTTTTGCAAAGCTTTTCATCATATCAGCCATAACAGAGTCTCTGTCCTCATTAAGGCTATCGAAATCTTCGTCACTATACTTATTAAATAGTGGCTTTAATTCATCTAGCCCAAACTCGCTAATTAACTTTTCTGATACTTCACAGATTAGATGTTTAATTTTTAATTTATCGGTTTTCTTAAACAAAGGTAGATCATAATGTTGATCTAATAATTGCAAGAACTCCGCGCTATAGGTATTAAAAGTCTCTTGCAAAGGCTCATAGCTTTGATTTATTTTTTGCTGATATACCGGTATCGTCTCCTGCCATTCAACTAGACGCTGCTTTTGTGAATCAATTTTCTTAGTCAAGGTATTAAATTGCTTTTGCTGCGCAGATAAGGTTTTTTTTTCATCTGCTTTCGGCGTGATACTAATAGTTTTATTTTTAGCTGTGGTCATAAGAGCTATCCGTCATAATATTGTTGGTGATTGATATTTTAAACCAAGCTTTCAAAATAATATATTATCAAACAAAATCATACTCGTTCAAACCTCCTCACATAATCGGCTAACTGAAAGTTTTCCTTAACTTCATCATGGGGTATCAACAAATACTTCCAAGCCTTGCCACCATTTTTTAGCAGATACTCGCCTGCATTTTCACACCATTTTAGTGCTGCATCGGCTTTTGCTTGTACTTTGCTATCTGTCATTTCTGCTTGTGACTTGGTTTCGATCATCAAAACATAATCATTTGTTTCTGCAACAAAGTCTGGCACATATTCAGGATGCTCAGCGCCATCTTTGTAATAAATCTTAAACTGGCCTTTTGCGGGTTTAAACCACTTTTGTGCGTCGCGTTCCATAATCACAGCAAAGCGGCGTTCCGTGTCAGAATCAAATTTCTGAAAGGGGTATAAACAACTGCTGAATCCACCAAACAGCATCTGCTTAATCTTGCTTTTTTCGGTTACGGTATCACGATATGAATGTATGGCTTGTCCGGCAGCAACGGTATAAGCGCAATTCTTTAAGGGCGTAAAACCATTATTCACAACGACTTCATAGGTATCGGCTTGCTCCCAAAAATGATCCGACATTTGAGTACGGATAGTCTTGGCAAGTAATTGGCTGTTATTGCTCAAGACGTTATTCACTTCATCAATAGATGACAGGTAGCTTTGCAAATGCTCTACTGCTTGTGTTGCCAAGCCATAAATTAAATCAGCATGGTCATCATAAGAAATATCGTCATAATCAATCAATGCACGGACAATGTAATTTTCAGGCTTTGCTTCGCTCAAGCCAATTTGAGACGCCATCAATTCTTGTTCATTGGTTTGCAGACTTTGAATCAGAATATCTCGCTCTGAAGGTTGCAGATTCAAGCCGCTCATATCCAATGTAAAGAATTTGTAGCCATAACTGACTTCGCCTTTTGGCACAACCACGACACGCGGAATATCTATGGTTTGCTTCACCATCAAAGCAGTAACCTTTGCAACAATATCAGCAACGTCAATAGGCTTATCATCTTCAGGTAACGACTGCTGGCAAAGACTTAAATGTTCGGTAACGGCTAGAACAACGGATGCCTGCACATGCCCATGTAATAATGCTTTGCTGGTGGCAACTGTAGAGGGACTGTGTTGAAATTTGTTCAATTCAGTCATAGCATAGTGTGCAACTGCCGTTTCTGCCATGCTATTAAATAAAGGTGGATTGGTGGTACCCGATGTCGGATAAGCTATGCCAGCTGTGTTGCCGGTAATCATCGTTTCAAGATTTGAACTGACCGCGACACTTTCAGTTTTTACGTCATCTGACGGTGCATCAAGAATGACTTGCTTCAAGCGTAACGGATTGGCAGGATTATTGGCTTCATCAATAATTTCCTGAAAACGGTCATGGGCCACAATGTTTAAGCGATCTACAGCTGTTACTCCGGTGCGTTTGCCATAAGGTAAGCGCAAGCCACGGCCAATTGACTGCTCAATTAAGGTTCGGGCATTGGCGGCGCGTAAAGGCACTATGGTGTACAGGTTGGTAACATCCCAACCTTCCTTTAGCATGTTAACGTGTATCACTACTTCTGTGGGCTCATCTTTGCTTTCCACTGCCAGTAATCGGCTAATCATTTCTTCTTCAGCAGCACCGGTTCTACTGCTATCTACTTGAATAATTTTTCCTTGATATCTGCCATCAAAAAATGCAGTGGATTCCATCAGTTCCAGCAACTGCGAGGCATGTGTCGTATCTCTGGCAATGACCAACATAAAGGGTTTAACGACAGCGACATCATTTTCACGCGCATAGGTCAGCAACTCCACTTTGGTTGCTTCATGCAAGCGAATACCATCCATTAACTTAATGCGCTCCACTTCTTCTTTAGTGTGTTGCGTCGCATCAAAATTACGTTGCGTGACCACGGCAGGCTCTTTGACAAAGCCATCATCCATTGCCATTGATAACGGATAATCAACGACAACATTTTTAAAGGGTACTGGGCCTTTGCTGCTTTCCGTAAACGGTGTTGCCGTTAATTCTAGGCCCAATAAAGGCTTTAATTCATTGAGGGCACGAACACCGGCGTCCGCTCTATAACGATGTGATTCATCCATCAACAATACTAGGTCTGGCAGTTCTGCCAAATAATTAAAGTAACTATCGCCCAAGTATTCAGACAAGCGTTTAATCTTTGGCGACTTGCCGCCACGCACTTCGGAATTGATTTTTGAAATATTAAAAATGTTAATGGAAATAGAGGCAAATAAATCCAGCGCACGACCCTTTACTTCATAATCATCACCAGTAATGATTTTTGGGTGATTGATGGCAAATTCGGCAATGCCCTTAAACACATATTTTGGGGTGTTGGGCGTAAAATCGGCAATCAGCTTGTTATAAATAGTCAGGTTGGGTGCCAAGACAAAAAAATTACTAATGCCATGCGCCATGTGTAAATAACTAATAAACGCACCCATCAAGCGAGTTTTTCCAACGCCAGTTGCCAAAGCAAAACACAGGGATGGAAACTCCCGTTCAAAATCGGATAGCTTAGGGAACTCAAGTTTTAAGGTTTCTAACAGGTCAGCTAGATTAGGTTTGGGATGAAGTATATCCGGTGATACGGCAATGGCTCGCTGTAAAGCCTCCAACGAATCACGTTGCGGTTTACGTAAACTTAATCGCCCTGCAACGGTTTGAAATGCTTTATGATTCATGCGTCTTGCTCCTCAATCGGCAATCTTGCTGCATAGATTGTCAACTTTAACTCCATATCAGCAATATTTTCATAAACAGGCTTTTTCCCGGATAGCTTCTCACTTTCTGCTATAATCACATCCACACCTGAGCCGCGTCTATCCATTAAATATTCGCGTCCTAGGCCTGAATCACGGACGGGATAATAACGCGAAAATAAACTTGATAAGACTTCATTACGCGGCATTGATATCATTTGCATGGCGTCAATAGTCATTGAATTCAATAAAACGCCAGGTGAATAAAGCTCCAAACGATCGGCAAATAGATGTAAACGGATTCTCCCACCCCAAATCGAATAATCCCGATGAACAACTGCGTTAACCAATGCCTCAAAAACAGCACGTAAACTATATTGCGGGTAATCAATACGCCCTAAAACCTTTCGAGCGGGTACTTTCATATTCAAGCGCACAAAATCAAACGCATCCCAGATTTGCCTATCCAAAGGCCCCTCAAAGTCTTTAGCGTCCACTTGATCTTGTGGATCATTAATCAAACCACTATAAGCAACGGCTTGAATATAAGCGGAAGGAAACCAACGAGTAGGTTTGCTAGTACACAGCAACATACCTGCAATAGACAAATGAAGTTTGTTTTCAAATTCAACAAGTAAATGTAGTCGCTTTAACTGTTGCTCTATACTTCCTTCACTTTCCTTAAGAAAAGTTCTACTCAATAATCCATCCAAATCTTTACTTGAAGTATCAGGTACTGCTTGCTCTTCAAAACGAATAATACGTGTTTGACTTCGTTGTTGAAACAATCTAGCTAAAACCTCTGGTTCCATTTCACGTTTAGAATCAAGAGATCTTTTAAAATATCCATTTGGACTCTTATGAACCATTAAACTACGTGGAACTTTAAGAACAATAACTGGACATAATTGCCCTGTATTATCTGGGAGTTCAATATGCTCAGATAATACATCTAGAGATGGTTTAATTCGCGTCTGGCAAATCTCAGATAACCATGTTTCAACTATAGCTAATGAACTGAAGTCAATTCCTATAACTTCTTTAGTTTTATCATCAACACCAAAAATCACAGTGCCTCCATTCGCGTTTGCCATTGCCGCCAACTCATCAGCTAAACTATCAGGGTGAGGTCCGTCAACCTTGTTAATGCTGCGCATAACAATACGCTTCAATTCCAATGTTGAATCTTCACCTAGGCGAATTCTCCTTAACCAATCATCGACAACCATCATGCCCGTCCCTTTAAATCTTCGAGGATACGTTTATACCTCTGCCTAAAAGCCTCTTCACCACCTTCCATAACTCGACAAATATCTCTTCTCACAGAAGTTTCTTGAAGCCCCCCCATCGAGGCTAAATTAATCTGTCCATCAAAATCCATTGTCACTACCAATTCTGCATCAGCATTAACTACAATATTGGCATTATGGGTTACAACCAAAAGTTGCCGACGCACTTTATTCTTACGCAATTGTTCAACAACTAACTCAGACACTAAAGCATTATCCAAGTCATCTTCAGGCTGATCTAGCAACAATGGCTCATCACCATGCACTAAAAGAAATGACAGCATCGCTGCGGTTTTTTGTCCGGCAGAAGCAAGGGCGATATTTTTATAGGGTTTATCTTTACTAGGTCGATATTCAAGACAAACTTCATCTTCGGGGAACCATTTAGCCAATTCATCAAATGATTCATTTTGAAGTGCTTCTATACGCTTCACAAGCGTCCCATGAATAGTTGTATACAAAACAGTTTTATCTTTACTTTCAATATCTGACTTCAAAGTTTCAAGTCGTTCACCAATGCTAGCTACAACTTTCGGATTAATTAAATCCCAAATAATCCCACTGTTAATTCCTGATTCATTTTCAGACCAAATATCTTCAAATCTAGCCGTATCAGGTAATCTCAAAATAGCTCTTAATTTATTTGAAGCATCTTTTGCATTCCCCATACCGCATAGGCTAACCTTTAGCATAGTATTCTGATCAAATAATCCAGCTATAAATTGCTCTCGTATTAAAGTCAGCTCCTCTCTGCACGCAGTTAAAGCTTGGTTAGCTATTTCAACCGACAGCTCTGCTTGCCCCAATTCAACTTCAAACGCATTAATTTGCAGCAATTGTTGGCTCAATCTTTCTTTACTTGAAACGGCAAATGCCGCTTCTTCTGCACTATTAATACCTTCATTTTTTAAGCGCTCTGACTCATCCTGATAATCTTGAATATGTTTTTGATTCTCTTTATTCGAATGACTAATCGCCAGATCCTGCCTAGCCGTATCAAGCTGCCCCTGCATAACCTTAACGATACCGACAATCTCCTGATATTTTTCAACCAGTTGCTGCTTCAATCTCATAAGACCATCAAGAGTAGCATGTTCAGCATCAGATTCAGCTAAAAATTGGGTAAGCTCTGTATTTGAAAGATTGGACGCTTGCTCTACCCCTTTTTGTAAACATGAAACATCATTCGTTAATAATTGTAAAAAATCATCTAAAGCTCGATTTTGCTGATTAGCGCGTTGAAATGTCCTTAATAATGATCCGAAGTTGGCATTGGCAAATACTCTTGCCTTACGACTGACTTCATTATATTCGAGCTCCAAAGCGGGTTTCTTTTCCAACTCTTTCTTCAAGGTACGGACACGTAATCGCGCAACCAATAGCGCTGATTTTAGTTCATCAAATTTTTGTAGCCATGCATACTTTTGATCGCGAATTGAGTCATCGATATATTCCAGCAATGCTTGGGGATTATTTGCCAAAGCCAAAATCTGCTTTTGACTGAAAATTTTTACTGGGAAAAGAGCACTTGCCTGTTTTTCATCCAGTCCAGTATCTTGCCAATTACCGTTATCAAAATACATAACTCGCGTTCTGAAACGTCCATCTGACTTCATCCAAATATACTTAAAGCGCTGAACTGACTCCGCTTTACCCTTAATAACTTCCACCGTAATTTGAGTATCAGGTAATATCATACCGGGCTTATCACGCTGAACATATTCCTGCCGAAAATCTTCGAAAGTTTTCCAAATTTCAGACTCCTCCCCTAACTTCTTCAATTCGTTTTCACGGGAAAAAGCAAGACGCAGACATTCCAACACAGTCGATTTACCGCTACCTCGTCCACCAATAACAGCGTTATAGGCAGGGTTAAATGGCAAAACCAACGACCCATGCCCATTGCGACGCAGATGCATTTTCTCCAAAGTAATTGATTGAATCCAATGTGCAGGTAAGGATTGTGGGGCGTCAGGCTTCTCATCACTTCGGCGCAATGCAGATTCCGGGTCAAGTAACGCCAAGCGTAAACCATCAAAACTAGGTTCGGACATTTTTACCCAACAAAATCGACTACCGGCATTAGCACTGTTATGAGGCCAATCAGAACCGGAGACCAGTGCTTTTCCGGCAATACGATCGACAAAATACCGACAACAATCGTTATCCATGCTTTGAAATTCCAACCCATCCAACTTGGGCAATACAGCGTCAATTAAACGAACTGACAGATTGGGGCTGAATGCCCCTGAAGTATCTACACGACCTTGCAACAAGCCTTTGTCCTTTTCAACATGCGCCGCAATCGCCAAACCATTCAAGTCATGGATACAATCGATGACTGTGCTGGTACTTTCACTAAACATCAATTCAGCTGTGGGCTTGCCAACATTAGATAATTTCAACTTACCAACTAATAAACCGTCCAAAACTGATCGATTTACCTCAGGGCTAAAAATAGCCAATACATGCAATGAGTCGCTGGTTGTGATTTCAATACCAGGAAACAAAACTAATGGACGATAATCTTCAGCTTGAGGATCTTCCTTAGCCAAGTCTTTTAATGTTATTTGCAGTTTTTCTATCCACTCACTACAGTTATGATCGGTGACAGCAACACAATCAATTCCCTTGCGCATATAAGCCAGTAACCAATCACGAGGTGATAAAGTATTTATCTCATTCATATCAAAATCACTGGATGCAGGTGTATGATTATGGAAATCAAACTTCCACCAACGTGATCCGGGATAATTCATTTCGCTCATAATTCTGTATCCTCGAATAAGTTAATTTGACCTGATACCACATTATTACGGGGTTTGATTTTTTTCAGATGAGGCTGTATTTCCAACTCAATAGGTTCAGGTTGAGCCATAGGCAAATTAGCAACGTTTAAACTGTAATCATCGTGAGCCCATTCACAACGGGACAGTACCATCTTAGGGATTTTCTTTAAGGTCAGATTGGGAAATTGATCCGACTTGCCACGAAAGGCAGTACAACACACCAACAATGAACGATCCCCGCCAACTTCATCTGACAACTCTTCCAGTTGCTGATGCGACAGGTTCTGTGTAGTGACGTAAATGAAATCCTGCTCAGACGAATAGCCATGTTGCCACCAGTGCTCAGTGGATTGTGCGAATAAATTCGCACCTACGGAATTTTCCGGTAATGGTGAATTTATTGGTGTTTTCAAATCATCTTGTAGGTGCGAATTTTCCCGTAGGTGCGAATTTTCCCGTAGGTGCGAATTTTCCCGTAGGTGCGAATTTTCCCGTAGGTGCGAATTTATTCGCACAGGTGCATAAGTAAAACCTTCCAACTTGCATAAGGCTTCTGCCAGCATGGCCGGATTGTAGTTTTTATTGACGACCCAGTTGCCCCAGCGGTCTTGTTCCAGTAAGGACGGAGCTAAAGTGTAATAACGAAAACCGCCACCGCCTTGCCAGTTTGCTGTTTTGGAAATACCGCCTTGATCGTCACCGTCGATGACTTTTTTAAGACGCGGAATAATGTGGGTGTGGCAATGATCACCCAGTTCAATCATGATCCAGCGACGGCCCATTTTGTGAGCGACTGCGCCGGTGGTGCCGGAACCGGCGAAGGAGTCGAGGACTAGGTCACCTGGATTAGTGGCAATGTGAATGACTCGTTGGATCAGTCGTTCTGGCTTTGGATTGTCGAAAACAGGATGATCTGGTAATAGCTTCATAATGCCTTTTTTCGCTTCATCATTCGTCCCCACTGAATCGGCTTTCCATATTGTTTCAGGCGTCAAGCCAGAATCCTCGCTTTTATACAGAAACTTTTTTATTCGTGGCACACCATTCCCTTCTTTACCAAACCAAATATTACGCTGCTCAATCTCGCGCTGCATCTTCTCCATAGTGTATCGCCAGCACGTGCCTTTTGGTGGCTCATGCTCTTTACCATTTGGTGCCACAAGCGTATAAAATTGTGAAGCAGTAGCGTGTCCAGCCTGTGCATTTGCAGAGATTGACTGCCAAGTACCACGTGAATCATTGTCGGGATTTTTGTATCGGTTCAATACATCATCGCTTAGTGGCAATGGATTTCTATGTGCTTCAAAAAGAGGTTTGTTCTTGCCATAAACCAGAATAAAATCATGATTGAATGAAAATACGCGTCTATTCTCACGAGTAGTGCGTTTTTCCCATATCATAGTGGCAACGAAGTTTGCGCGTCCAAAAACCTCATCACACAACACTTTTAAATAGTGAGCTTCATTATCGTCAATAGTAATCCATATAGAACCATCATCTGACAGTAACCTATGAATAATCTCCAAGCGATCGCGCATTAAACCTAACCAGATGGAATGTTCTAAACCGTCGTCATAATACTCAAATGCATTACCCGTATTGTAAGGCGGATCAATAAACACGCACTTTACTTTGCCTGCATACTCTTGTTCCAATGCTTTCAACGCCAACAGGTTGTCACCAAAAATCAGCTTGTTATCAAACTGGTCTTCCCTCTCCCCCAACCCCTCTCCCAAAGGGCGAGGGGGGCGTTTGAATTTTGCGTGATACGACAAGCTTGGGTCTTCCAGTAATATTCTCGGCTCCAGTTTAGGCCGTTTATCCTTGCCTATCCAAGTTAGTTCCAGTTTGGTTTTGCTCATGCGTTATACTCGTTTGGTTTTTCATTTATAGCTTATCGGTTACATATAATCAGCCGACAATTAAACCGGATTGGGGATACTCGGTCGGCACCAAGCCTCGATGGAGTCATTGATATTTTTTGTTTTGCATTTTAAATAATGTTTAAACAACTTACTGTATTACCATTATGCACTATACGTTTTTCTGGGTTTTGTGGGGTTGTTGTAATGGGTTGAAAACGTGATTTTTTCTTATTGAGGGTTTTCACACCATTATTGCTATCTGTATGGAATATGACGAACCTTTCAACTTCAATAATCATTGATTGCTGAAAAAACTCTTTAAGCAGTGCTTGAATATAACGCATAAAACAACTTGCTCCTTGAAATTGCCCTTCGTAGTTTCGTGGTTGATCTGACTTTAAATCAATATAAACAACTTGGCATTTACCAGGATTTTTTTCCCATATTAATACAGCATCACATGCTCGATTATGTTCAGTTGTACTGCTTTGATTAAATAAAGGAGACAAACAATCCATTACTTTTCTATTTCCTTTCTTCACTTTTCTCCCTTCATCAAAACCCAATATTGTCATATTTGAATCTAAATCTGAAATAGTTAGTCTTTTTAATTTTGCTCCAATGTCATTTTCTTTAATAGTGGCATGAGTGTGCTTTGTTGTATCCGCAAGAACGCAGCTCATCAATTGATTGATGTTGGCAATAATTGTCATGCTTTTTCATCCCTGTTAATTAAAGCTGTAATAAATTGCTTCTTGTATAGCATTCATGTCATTAATAGATTTATCGAATGTTTTAACTTCGATACCAAGCGTCTGGCTAATATCAGCAAGTTTCAAAGTTAGAATCCGCTTTCTTTTAGTTGAATCTTTCAACGTAACTAACTCTGTATCTGTCGTATATAAGTGTACTTGATCTGCTGATATTTTTTCGTCGGGGGCATAACCAAATTTTTCTCGAATAGTTGAAAGACTCTCACTATTACCATTCAGCATAATTAATGTATTGAGCTCTTTTACAATATAATCGCTATGTGTAGTTAAAAATATTTTAATTCCAGTATTGATTAATGCAACTAAAAACCGCGCCAATCTCCGCAGATTAGCTGGATGCAAGTTGAGTTCTGGTTCATCAATCATCAACATATCACCAGGTTTTGCTTCGTACTGTACCCAAAACCACAGTACCATTAATGATCGAACAGAGCTTGATGCTTCCCCTAAACTTAGTGTCAGTTTAGTTCCTTTAGGTATAAAGTTTATCGCTCCTTCTTTCGTTGCTTTGTATGTTCCGCCGGCTATTTCCTTAAAAGATTTCGATAGACCAGGATTTATTTTCATAATCTCACTGGTGCCGCGTTGCTCAAGATTTGGAATTTCAATATTAATAAACTCGACATTATGTTCAACCGACAGCGCGTAACTTCGTTTCATCAGTTTAAGTAATGTTGAAAAATTAACGACTGATTTTTTGTCATTGTCCATTTCAGTTAAAACATTAACAAATTTGTTTTTTGAAAAATTCAGCTCGCTCCTGAAAATAGCTGATCCAGTTCTTTCAGCAGTGGTTATAAAGACATCTGGAAATGTTTTCCCTAAGATAATCTCTATGATTTGCTGCCTGATAAAGCCCGCTAATGAATGTACCGGTGGTAATTCATCGCCAGACTCAATTACGATAGCTATTTCAACAACAGTTTGTTCAGGTTGTTTTTTAATAGAAACCAGCCGCCTTCCTTTAAGGCTATTTAATCCATCATCAACTCCTTTTTTAAACCAATCAGTTGTAATTGGAGCTGTTAATGAAAATTTTGTATCTTTGAATCGTTCAGGTGGGGTTGCCAAAAAATCATGCAAATTATCAGCTAATCGAATCATTGTGTCTTTTAGAATAGCATCCCAGTTTTCAACAATTTCTTTCTGTAAATCTATATTGATAAAACCTTCATTGACGAGTTTAACCATATCTTCTTCAGATAAGTCCCAAGCTAGCAATTGCTGCCATGCAAACAATAGTGCATAAAGAGAGTTTGTAACGTAGGTTTTTCCTGTGTTGTTTTCGCCACAGATAATTGTCAAATCTGCTAATTCGATTTCAGCCTCGTACAAAGGCCCTAGCTGCTCAAATTTAAACTTCATAATTTTATTAGTTAATAAGTTAAAGGCTATTGTAGTTTCCAATCAATAGTAAATAAATCTTCTGTGCACAGCTTCTGATTAAGTTTACTTTCCAACTGCTCAATTAGGGCTTCTCGGCGTTCATCTACTTCATCCTGACGATCAAACAATTCCTTGCGTTGTTTATTCCGAGCGCGTTCCAAATCCCGTTGGTTTTTCTGCCATGATAACTTTTCCTCTAGTGTCGGCGCTATCTTTGCCTGACGGCGCACTTCTTTAATTTGTTGGTCAATATCCTTGATGCCGTGTTCCAAACCAAATTTTAAGTCATCAGCCCAGTGGTCAAGTTTATTCACTTCTTCTTCAAAAAAGCTCAGGTTACGACTGTTGACCATTTTGATAATATCATTTTTAGAGCTGGTCAGTGCGGCTTCAAGTTGGCTGCTGGCTAACACACTTTGCAACTGGCAATGAGCAGCGGGTAACTGCATCAATTTTTGTGCTGTTTCAGTCGGCAATAGCTTGCCGTCACTAGTCTCGGCTGCAAACATCAGATGATCTTCCGTCCGCTCCAAAGCTTCTATGCTAAAACGCTGTAATTTTAACGTGCCTGATTGCCCCAGTAGGGATTCAATGACGCTAATTTTTGCGCCATGTGCAGCATAGTCAAAGCTAATTAGGGCTGTGGGTGTCGCTTTATTTTTTGCTGTTTCCAGCACCCATTCACCTAGCGGATGATTGAGGCGATAAACGTGGGCGTTAACAGACGTTGTACTTTGGCTCTGACCTCGGGCAACGAGTTGATAGTCACCTAGTGGCACTTCTTGTGTAACATTATCATGCAGATTAAATCGGTGTAGATGGTCATCAAATCTTGCGTAAGCTCTTAGTTGATGCTGCGTTACTGCCCAAAACCAACGGCTAATTTTATCTAAGCGTTGTTCTGCTTGATCCAACTGCAACTTAAGTAGGTTGTGAATGTCTTCATCAAAATTATCTAATAGTTGTTGCCGGGGTTCAGTCATCTGCTTGTTAATGTCACCTTCCACTTCCTGTTGGAGCTGAGTGAAGGCGGCTTCAATTTGTTCGATAGTGCGGCAGGTTTCGTAAATGGCTTGTATGCGCTTTTCAAAATCAATACCTGATTCAATTGTGCCCAACACATCATCGGAGGCACCAAAGACACCATCAAATAAATGAAACTTATCAGTTAACAGCTCCAGTACGCGCTGGTCGGCATAGTTGCTTTGGTTAATGAAGTTGATAACGACGACATCAAATTTTTGTCCGTAACGATGACAGCGCCCTATACGTTGTTCTACACGTTGCGGATTCCAAGGTAAATCATAGTTAATAACCAAGGAGCAAAACTGTAAGTTGACCCCTTCGGCACCCGCTTCAGTGGCAATCATAATTTCAGCATGAAACTGAAAGTGTTCAATCAGTGCCGTGCGTCTATCAATTTGTGGCGATCCGGTTATTTTGTCGGAGCCTTTATTTTCTAATAGCCATTGCCGATAAATCTGAGTGGTTTCTGGACTATTATTGGTGCCGTTAAACGTGACCAATTTATCAGAGTAATGATAGTCTGCAAGATAGGCTTGCAAGTATTCTTGAGTACGTTTTGATTCTGTAAATATCACAGCTTTACGCGGCGCATTCATGAGCGCCATTTGTTCAAATCCTTGATTCAAGGCAATCAATAGAGCTTGAGCTTTGCTATCGTCACTCATTTTTTCTGCTTGCTCAATGAGGTTTTGAAGCTCAAGAATTTCAAGCTCCAACTGTTCTTTGTCTATGACTTGTTCAGTATCGTCTACGCTATCGTTGTCTAGCTCTTCCAGATAATCGGTTTCCAGATCATCACTTTCAATCAGTTTTGTAATAAAAGCAGTATCATCAACTTGGTGTTCACGTAGCGTTTCTAGCCGCGATTTGATGGTAATGAGTGTATTGTGGACTGCATGAGTACTGGAAGCCAATAGCTTGCGTAGGATGAGCCCTGTAAGATGGCGTTGACGCTTGGGTAGCGCATAGCTGTCTTCACGTTCTAGTAAAGCAGTAATGCCATTATAGAGCTGCATTTCAGCATGTGAGGGCGTAAACGGAACAGTAATGGCCTTACGCTGCGTGTAACGGATATATTCAAGCACCTGTTTACGCAAGGTGCGCTTTACAAAACCTTTTAATCTATCTTTCAGTTGACTGATACCCTCGTTGCCCATGTAGTGCTGACGAAACGACTTTTCATCACCCAAAAGATGTTCATCTAATAGGGTTGATAAACCATAAACTTCTAGCAAAGAGTTTTGTAAGGGCGTAGCGGTCAGTAATAACTTTTGCCGTCCCGATAAGGAGCGCTTTATGGATTGCCCCATTTTATTGCTGGTACGGTAAGCATTTCGTAGCTTGTGGGCTTCATCCATGACCACCAAATGCCAGGGTTCAATAAGTAAAGATTCTTCTAAGCGTACGGCAAAATGGTAAGAAAGAATGTTGATGCAGTTATTGTGGAGCGGATTAGGGATGCCTTGCTTCTTTAATTGTCGCCAAGTATTAGCATCAAGAATCTGTGACGGTAAATTGAATTTGTCTTGCAGCTCTTGGGCCCACTGTTTGCGTAATGACGCTGGACAGATTATGAGTAACTGACGTTTTCGTTCTGCCCAATACTGACAGAGCACTAAGCCAGCTTCAATAGTCTTTCCTAAACCAACCTCATCAGCAAGTATCACACCTTTGTTAAACGGATTATGCAGCGCAAATAGAGCCGCGTTAATTTGATGTGGATTAAGATCAACTGTCGCATCAAATAGAGACTGAGAAAGCCTGTCAACACCATCAGCAGCGAATTGACGAGTCAGCTCATAGGCATAGTATTTTGCTTGGTGATCAGTTATCGTAGGCTGCATAAATCCATTAACTGTTGTTTAATCCGTTATGAGATTATTTACTTAGAAATCCTCCCTAGATATTTCATTAAGGACTATAGGTCTTTAACTATAAATTCATATATTACAATAAATTAGCGTCAGTTACTACTGACGTTAAAGAAGTCTACATATTATATATAGCTCGATTTCAAGAACTTAGTCAGCAAGTAATCACTTTATAGTCGCAAAAAAATGCTTACGAAACAAAAATGCGACATTAACCAAGGCTATCATCACCGGCACTTCGATTAAAGGTCCTATTACTGCTGCAAACGCAGCACCACTGTCGATACCAAATACCGCGATGGCGACTGCGATAGCTAATTCAAAATTATTACTAGCGGCTGTGAAAGCCAATGTAGTGGTCTTGCCATAATCAGCCCCCACCGCTTTGCCCATCGCAAAACTAAGCAAAAACATCACCACAAAATAAATCAACAAGGGTATGGCGATACGCACGACATCCATAGGCAATTGCACGATCAACTGTCCTTTTAAAGAAAACATTACCACGATGGTAAACAACAACGCGATCAATGTGAGTGGACTAATTTTAGGAATGAAAATCTGCTGATACCAGTCTTTACCCTTAGCACGAATGAGCAAGAAACGCGTCAGGAATCCGGCCATAAAAGGCATGCCTAAATAGATGAACACACTTTGGGCAATATCAACGATACTGATAGCCACGCTGTGACCTTCCAAGCCTAGTAGAGGTGGTAGCACCGTAATAAATAGCCACGCATAGACACTGTAAAATAAGACTTGGAACACACTGTTAAAAGCCACTAAGCCCGCCGCATATTCATTATCACCCTGCGCTAATTCGTTCCAAACAATCACCATAGCTATACATCTGGCCAGACCAATCAAGATCAAACCGGTCATATAGTCAGGATAATCTCGCAGAAAAACCAGCGCCAAGACGAACATTAACACCGGGCCGATTAGCCAGTTCTGTACTAAAGACACGCCTAAGATCTTGCCATTACGAAACACTGCACCCAGCTCCTCGTAATGCACTTTGGCTAAGGGCGGATACATCATTAACACTAAACCAATAGCAATTGGAATATTAGTTGTTCCCAGTGAAACCCTAGTATTTAAATTATTAACTTCATCAGGAAAAGCATAGCCTAAACTGACACCCACGGCCATGGCCATAAAAATCCATAAGGTTAGGTAACGATCGAGAAAAGCTAAGTGGGCTTTTAGACTATTTTCTAGGTTCATAAGTTTTTAAGGTAACAGGAGGCCAATACGATCTAGTTCAGCTTTGAGCTTAGCAGGGTCATTTTGTAATTTAGCAAGTGGCAGCGCCAAAAATTGCTCAATGCGATAGCGGAGTATGTTATAAGCCGTCATAAACGCGGCATTGATTTCTTCTGCACTGCCTTCTGCGTGAGCCGGATCTTCTACGCCCCAATGGCTACGCATAACAGAGCCTAAATAAGCAGGACAAATTTCATTAGCGGCATTACCGCAAACACTCAGAACGATATCGGGCGTAACCGGCAGATCATTCCAAGATTTACTGAAATAGCCTTCAGTAGAAATGCCTTGCTGCTCAAGCAGAGCCAGCGCACCGACATTGAGTCTACCTAGAGGCTTACTGCCAGCACTGATGGCATGCCATCCTTCTGGAGCAAGATGATTGAAAATGGCTTCGCCAATCAGCGATCGGCAAGAATTACCTGTGCAAAGAAATAGTACATTCATAATAAATCACTCTTTAAATAGAAAAAATCAGACGGGCTCGCAGCAAGACGAGGTCTTATTCGGTTCGAAACAGGGTTCGGGATCAGCCGTGCAACATTCTGCGGTTAGATAATCAATGAGTGTCTGCATCAGAGTAAGATGAGCACGATAACGCTGGTAGCGCCCTTCTTGAGTGACATTGATTAAACCGGCATGGGTCATGGCTTTGAGATGAAAAGATAAGTTGTTAGGCGGTAAGTCCAAAAGTGTCGCAATCTCACCGGCAACAAGTCCAGTGGGCGCATGTTTAACCAGTAGCCGAAATACGTCTAAGCGAATGCCAGAAGCGAGAGATTCAAAAATTTTTGTTGCGTGTCGTTTATCCATAGCTCAATTGTACAACAGTATTTGAACTATTGAAATACAAAGGCGGTTATTTTCCAGCCTACGTTATCCACAACTCAATAGTAGGGTATTACAAAGGCGAGTAAACTAGAAAGTAATGCTCTATAGCATCTTGCTAAGGAATGAGCACGAAATAATGTAGTCAAGTAACATCTAGCTCCCCCCTTTGAAAAGGAGGGAGGCGGGGGGGATTTAATAACTACGGGGTGCAATTAACGACCACTTCATGGCTATAATTACCAATCTCTTTGTCTTTAACAACATAAACTGCACAATAATGACGTAACTCAGGCTTACCGACTTCTAATAAAGGCCGTACATCCATAAAAGGTGAAATGCTGGCATAATGTAGCAACTGCCAATCTGCATCATTGTCACGCTTGCTATAAATATTGACGCCATCACTATTATATTTACTGAAATTTAAGCTAACCACACCGCCAGACAGATCAGTTCCGCTCAATTCGGGATGAGAGATACTCAAATCATGACGATCTCTAGCCCCTACTATACCTAGCTGAGCGCCCTGCCCATCGGTATAAGTAGTGCGTGCTTTAATCCTGCGCGCCTCTGCCCTGATTAAATTTATCATATTATTTCGACTATCATTTTTATCAGCCGTCGCTTGTTTAGCCTGTGCTGCGGCATCATTAAGATGATCAATTTTAGCGTGAAAATCAGCATTAGCCTCTGTCAAGGCTGCTAGATCAACAACAGAAATTTCAGTATCGGTGCTGATTTGCATTACAAAATGATCAAACCAAACCAGTAAATCATTATCGGTAGTCGGTACAAAGTCAGACATAGTAAATTCCTTAATTTAGTGAATAAGCAGGTATAAAAAAAGTGACCGGTGACTAAGCTGTCATTATCGGCCTTGGCTAAACCGACAGCTAAGCTTTAGCAGTCGTTAATTCAAATTTAAAACTCGTTGCGTAAGCTTTTGGAACCGTTATAACTGACTACAAAACCGTCTATGGCCTTATAGCGAAACTTAATTGTTGTCCAAAAACAAGCCATGACCGTTAAGCGAACTATAAATCCCGTAGAAAAAAGAACCATGAGCGTGGAATAACTTAAAAAACAGAGTCATAGACTTTCAATTAATTGACCTAGACGGTCTATTAGCTATCATGAACGGTCAAAAAGTTGACCCTAACCTTCCAGTAAATGACCTCAGCTTGGCTTTGAAATTAAGGCAATGATCGTTAAGATTAGCGTATGGCCTACTAAAGCTAGCATCCTAAGCACTCACTCACTTAAAGCCATCTATTAGCTAGAGCGATACTGGATTGAAAAGCTATGTTATTAACTAATAGACTTGGTCGCAGAGTTTATTATCTATGCACTAAATCAGTCAATCCGTAGAACTACTGACTAATGGCATTAACAAATCACTGAGCGATACATTGTAGGCAGTCACTTTTTAAGCGCATCTGGGTAATAATTTGGCTAGCATTGAGCGCAGACGAAAGGCTCAGGGCAAAAGATTAAGCTTAAGGAGGCTAGACTTAACCCTTCGCCCTTTGTCTATGCTAATAAAGCGGCAATAAGACCGGTTAAAAAAATACCGTCAAACGTCCCAGCGCCTCCGATGACCGCGATAGACGACCCAAGTTGAGTAATATTTTTAATACGCAATATATCGGCACCAATTAAGACACCCAATACACCACTCATGTAAGCTAATTGCGCGGCGTGTTCAGGATCAATGACTAAAGCCAATAAAGCCGCGCTTAAAGGCGCCAAAAAGATAGGCATACCTACACCAAAACCCGGTATTAATTCACTAGACTTATAACTCAACAGCGTAATAGCCATTATTCCTATGATCATTTTTATAGGATCAATCAGTTGCAGTGACATGAAATAGAAACTTAAGCCTACGGGAATTAAGCAGCCACCGACATTAACCGCAATAATGACTTTATCACTGAGGGTTTTCGGAGCTAAGCCAAAAATCACTTTTTGAACCATCACTTTAACTGGGAAACCCAGCTTTGGGTTACGCAATTGTAACAAAGGTAAATTAATGCCACTACCCACTAATGATCCTATCAGTAACAGTAACGACTCTTGAGGCGTTAAGCCCAGCTTGGCAAAGGCGATCTCAAAGAGATCTACTTGCAATACTGCGATAAAGAAAATAGCTAGTATAGAAAAAAGTAAGGCGTATTTTATTTGCATGATTAATCTTTTATGAGATGACGTATTCATACCCTACCTTTGCCAAACAGCAAAAGTAATTCTTTAAGTCTTAAGGCTCAATCTTCCAGTTGTTGTATACCATCGAGTAACCATTTGGGCTGTATACTGGCTTTGGGCTTAACAAAATGCCAGATTTCTTTAATTTGTTCGGTAGAGCCATTGATGTCTTCACGCATAATGACATCAAACAACACTGTAGCTTGCAACTCAGCCCCTATTTCCCGCACTTCTAATAATTCAGCCTCTAACTTTAATAAATCCGTGACATTATCAGTCGTTGAGGCTTTAAGTTGAGATTGAATTTCAGCAAACACCTTATCCGTGGTTAAGCCTCTAATGTCAGCTAACTCTTTAGCATCCCAAGCTTTTTGTAAAGAACTATAAGCTATTTTTGCCCCCACTAAGAAAGCATGACTATCAAAGCCAACGGGAATATTGTCTTGTTGAATATTCTGACTAGCCGATAAGTCAGCCTGCTTTTTAAATAAAATGTCAGTATTAAAGCCAGCCGGATTAGAGGGCATTGTCGATAATTGACCCTCATAAGCGCTGCGTTGAGAGGGCGACTGTTGAGTGGATTTAGCGGCAAATAATTTATACAGCAGATAAGCTAAGCCCAGCACCACCAGAATATCCATAGCATTAATATTCTCAAAGGCGCCACCAAATAATAAAGCACCTAATAGTCCACCCAAGGCTAAACCACCTAGCATCCCCATCAGGCCACCTCGTTGAGACATGCCTTGTCTTGCCAGCTGATTTTGATTTGTTGCCTGTTGTTGACTGGCGGAACGACTAGGCGGCAATGCTGAACGTTGAAATGGGGCATGGTAAGCGGGTCTGCTACCGAAAGAACTGCCGCCACCAAAACGTTTGGCTTCCGCATCGGTCATGCCCGATAATACCAAGCAAACGCCGATAATCAAGAAAGCAACCATAGAGCTATATTTGTTCATGAAATCACCTCTGTTAAATAAGTTGTCATTATTTTAGTTTATAATCATAAATCATACCTGTACTTAGCATTTAAGACTACCAACGTAAAGCGGAACAGTTTCAGCCCAGACGAAAGACTAAGCCTAGGAGGTTAGCAACTTAAGGCGTGACAGATACTAGGCTTAACCCTTCGTCCTTTGTCTACACTTAGGAGAACTTTGTCTAAAAGTGAACGATTAAGCTAATCTGTCCCATATTAAGTTGGTAGCCGCATTTAAGACTAAGCCAAGGCGTTGCTTTTAAAGTATGATGGCTATCAGTTAGCTGGATTTTTACTACTGTCAATAATATAACATAGGCCGCATGCTTCCAACACTACGCAAATTTTTGATCCTTTTTCTAACGATACTGCAATTGTTTGCCCCCTTAGTTCATGCTCATGCGAGTGAATCTCATAGCAATCAGGGCTTTCATGTACCAGGACTGGAATACTATAGCAGTCCCCATGAATCGTCTGCTTACCTTAAGGCTCACGCCCTTCATGCGTGCGTTGATGGTGTACTAGTTGGCATCGGCTTAGGTCTTAAACAAACCTCAAGCGCCGCACAATCTGATACGGATAACAGCGTTTATCTGCCTATGCAGATCTCGTTATTATCTAGCGTAGCTTTGCCACTAGAAACCTATCACTCAAGGCAATCACAATCCTTACTAACTCGGCTATTGGGATCTCCCCCGCCATCTCGAGCGCCACCTAGCTTATAAAGCCACTTCGTCTCCTCAAGATGCCTTAGGCGTCTTTATCAATAAACGCCTGCGCGTTTTATACTATCACGCGGTGATATCCGCATTGAGCTTTATTATGTTTTTCTTAGATGTGTTCAGAAAACCTGCGCCTTGGTTTTTGCTACTGGCGCTATTATTGGCTATGCCCTTACCCGCTAAGGCGTTAGCCTCAGATTGGTTAAAGTCAGAAACGACCCATGCCGTCGATCATCACGACCCTATCGTTATAGACGCAACGCTAAACTTGGTTAAGCTGATTGATTTAACCATGGAAAAATATCCGGATACCACTTGGCTTACCGCCTTAGAAGAAGAGGCGGCAGCGATAGATGAGCGTAGTAAAAGCTGGACGGCTGGGGCAACGCAAGCCTCCTTAGGTTATCAGTCTATCAGCTCTTTTAAGCTGAACTACGGCACGGTAGGACTACAAGTGCCGCTGTGGAACTTAGGGCAACGCGATGCCGAGCATCAACTGGCCAATCAAGCAGAAACCAGTGCGGTAGCGCAAGCGGCAGCCATTAAATTACGCGTGGCAGGCTTAGTTAGAGCGGCTTTATGGGATATGGATCTTGCCAAAATTCGCTATGAACAAGCACAAGCCGAACTCGGTATTTATGAGCGCTTATTAAGTAGCATACAACGTCGAGTTGAATTGGGCGATTTACCTAGGGCTGATGAATTATTAGCACGGTCTGAATTATTGCAAAAGCGCTCAACATTCACCATTGCTGAAGCGGAGCTTATGCATAGCCGTAAACGCTATACCTCCATCACGCAAATCAACAAAGTACCGCTACATTATGAAGAAGAGTTAGTGGCTTTAAAGGAGTTTGGACAAAATCATCCTATTTTAGCGGCTATTAATCATCAGATTGAACACAAACAAGCCGAGCTTAATACCCTTAAAGCCATAGGTTCAGGCCAAAGTCATGCGATTGCCGGCTTATTAACTGATGAAGGTAATGATGCTCGCAGTAATAAAGCCGAGTTTTTTAATGTCGGCGTCACCGTGCCTTTTGGTGGCAGTGCCCATGCGCAACCCCATATTGCAGCCATTAATGTCGAACTCAACAAACTCATCGCCGAACGTGCCCAAATGAACCGTAGCTTAGAGCAAGCCCATCATGAAGCGGAACATAATCTGGAAGTTAATCGTGTTGAACTCGATACCGCTAATGAACAAAAAGCCGTTTCCGAAGAACTGTTAACCATGACTCAATTGGCCTTTTCGGTGGGTGAAATTCATTTATTAGATTTATTAAAAATCGAATCCAGAACCCAACAAGCCATACTTTATGCTAAAGAACGCGCCGTCATGTTACAGCGTGATAAAGCACTGTATAACCAAGCCGTAGGAATGATGCCATGAAATTAGCTAGGTACAAGACACAACACTCAAGAGTCAAAGCGTCTGCGGCGTTATGCCTGTTTTTAACCTGCTTAGCTTGCGTTTTCCCAGTAATCGCTGCTGAAAATACCATCACTATTAGCCAAGAGTATGTGAATAATTTAGGTATTATTTTAGGAAAACTGACACCAGCTAAACAAACACCCTTGTTAACAGCGCCAGCCAAAGTAGTTATTCCCCCCGCGTATGAATATATCGTCAGTGCCTCACAAGCGGGGCTCATTACTAAGCTCAATGCCGCACTAGGCGATACCGTTAAAAAAGGCCAAGTTTTAGCGCTGCTAAACAGCCCAGATTTGCTATCGATGCAGCGTCTTTATCTTAAAGCGGTCAGCGAAATGCAATTAAGTGCTTTTAGTTATCAGCGCGATCAAAAACTGGCCGCAGAAGGTGTTATTGCCGAACGACGCTGGCAGGAAACTAGCAGCCTTTATAATACCTTTGTCTCTGAAGTGAATGAGCATAAGCAATTATTAGAAATTGCTGGCATGACTAGCGAGGAAATTAATAGACTGACTAAGACACGTCAATTAAGCAGCCAACTGAGTGTACATGCACCTATTTCAGGGGTGGTTATGGATCGCATGGCGGTAGCGGGTGAGCGTATGGATATCTTGGCGCCCCTGTACCGTATTGCTAATCTGGATGAACTTTGGTTAGAAATCAATATTCCTCATGAACATATAGGCCAAATTAAAGTCGGTGACCAAGTGCAAGTTGAGAACAGTCCTATTTATGCACAAATAACCTTATTAGGGCAAAGCGTTAATCCAGAAAATCAAACCCTACTGGCACGAGCAACCATTAAGGACTCTCAAAATCTTATTAAGCAGCACGCATCCGTGCGTGCTGGGCAATCGATTAATACCCAAATTATTCAAACTACCGATAATACGGCTTTTAAAGTTCCCAATACTGCCATTGCTCAAAATGATGGCCTTGCCTATATTTTTATCCGAACTTTAAACGGTTTTACCGTCAGCCCCATTACTGTCATCGGTAAACAAGGGGATGCCTCCATCATTAGCGGTAACCTAAGCGGAGATGAAAGCATTGCTATTAAAGGTGCTGTGGCACTTAAAGCCAATTGGCTGGGCTTAGGGGCAGAATAATGAGTGGGCTAATTCGTTTTGCGCTCAGTCAGCGCTTATTGATGATGATTGCAGTGCTGCTATTGTCAGGCGCTGGTTACTACGCTTTTAAAAATATCCCTATTGATGCCTTTCCTGAAGTGTCACCGACACAGGTAAAAATCATCGTTAAAGCGCCCGGCATGACGCCTGAAGAAGTGGAAGCACGTATTACTGCCCCCATTGAAATTGAGCTGCTGGGTATTCCTCATCAGACCATGCTCCGTTCTATTGCCAAATATGCGTTAACCGATATTACCGTTGATTTTTCTGAAGGCACTGATATTTACTGGGCGCGTCAGCAAATTGCCGAACGCCTCAATACGCTCTGGACGAACTTGCCTGCCGGTGTACAAGGCGGCATAGCGCCAATGACCACGCCCTTGGGTGAAATGTTCATGTTTTCTATAGAAGGCGGCGACTTAAGTCTTATGGAGCGTAGAGACTTGCTAGATTGGGTCATACGCCCAGCTCTACGCACGGTTTCAGGTGTCGCTGATGTCAATTCTCTAGGGGGATTGGTGAGAAGCTTTGAAGTCACACCCGATAATACTCGGCTGACAGCCAGAGGCATCAGCATAGAAAAACTCATGGCAACGCTACAAAACAATAACCGCAATGATGGCGCAGGTCGGATGAGTGATGGTGAAGAAGCACTTATTGTACGCGCGGAAGGCCGCATCAAAACCTTGGCCGATGTCAGCACCCTAGTGGTCGATAATAAAAATGGCATTCCCATTACGGTTGCCGATGTTGCTGAGGTTAATATCGGTGCCTTAACGCGTTATGGTGCAGTTAGTAAAAATGGCCAAGGTGAATCAGTAACAGGATTGGTACTGAGTTTACGAGGTGCTAATGCCAGACAAACTATCATGGGTATTGAGCAAAAGCTGGCACAAATTAGCCCTAGCTTTCCTAAAGGTGTCAGTGCCCAAGTCTTTTATAATCGTGGCGACTTAGTTGATAAAGCGGTGAACACGGTATTACATGCTTTACTGGAAGCGGTTGCTCTGGTCATCATCTTATTAATTTTATTTCTGGGTAATTTACGCGCCGCCTTAGTGGTCGCTTTAGCGCTACCACTAGCCGCACTGTTTACCTTTATCTTAATGAAAACGATGGACATGTCCGCCAACTTAATGAGCTTAGGCGGCTTGGCCATTGCTATCGGTATGCTGGTAGATGCAGCTGTCGTGGTGGTTGAAAATGTCATTACCCACTTAGCAAACGTCGAAAAAGCTCAACGCTTACCGCGCCTACATGTTATTTATAGGGCCACTTGTGAAGTAGCCGGCCCTGTGACTTCTGGCATATTAATTATTATTATCGTTTTTTTACCTTTACTGACGCTGCAAGGTTTGGAAGGCAAATTATTTACCCCCGTTGCGTTAACGATTGTCTTTGCGCTCAGCGGCTCGCTGATTTTGTCACTGTCAGTCATTCCCGTTATCGCCTCTTATTTACTCAAAGAAGTCTCTCACGAAGAACCTTGGCTGCCTAGGCAGCTACAAAAAGCTTACCAACCTGCCTTGTTATGGTGCTTAGCCCATAGTCAACGCGTATTTACGGCGGCAGGCCTATTATTGGCTATTACGATACTGGTCTTTACTCAAATAGGCAGTACTTTTATGCCCACTATGGATGAGGGCGATATTATTTTACAGCTGGAAAAACTACCTTCAATTACCTTGGCTCAATCGGTTGCTCTTGATGGACAGGTACAAAAAAATCTGCTTAAGCATATCCCAGAAATAGCCACGATAGTCTCGCGAGTCGGCGCTGATGAACTCGGTCTTGATCCTATGGGCTTAAACGAAACCGATACCTTTTTGGTGCTTAAGCCTAAAGACCAGTGGCGTATGGCGAGTAAAGAGCTTTTAATCGAAGAAATACGTAAGATTATGGCCGAAACACCGGGCATTGCTTTTGGCTTTACTCAACCCATAGAAATGCGCGTCTCAGAAATGCTCACCGGCACACGAGGTGATGTCGCCGTTAAATTATTCGGTACGGATCTTGCCGTTTTAAATGAAAAAGCTAATGCCATTGCCGAAACCCTAAAACACATCAAAGGCTCTAGTGATGTCTTTGCCAAACAAAATGACGGCATGCAGTTTTTATCAGTCAATATTGATAAATTGGCAGCGGGGCGCTTAGGTTTAGACAGCGACAGCATTGAAACACTATTGCGTGCCCAAATCGAAGGTTTAAACCTAGGCATCGTTCAAGAAGGTATTAAACGTACACCGCTGATTTTACGGGGCAGCAGCAATACCGCTAATTTTGATGATCTGCAAATTAGCCTAGCTAATGGCAGCCATGTACCGGTATCAACCATAGCCACTATACAAAAAGTCGAAGGCGTGGTTTCTGTTAGTCGCGAGCGTGGACAACGTTTTGTGGTGATACGTAGCAATGTACAAGATCGTGATTTAGTCGGCTTTGTCGAAGAAGCACGTAAAGCGGTTGCCGCAAATGTCGCCTTACCTACTGGTTATACCCTTGAATTTGGCGGTCAATTTGAAAACCAACAACGAGCGGCAGCCACTCTTTCCTTAGTAGTACCTATTTCCTTAGCGCTGATTTTTTTGCTGTTATTTTCAACCTTTGGTTCGGTACGTCAAGCCGTACTGGTGTTATCCAACATTCCACTGGCTATGGTCGGTGGCGTATTTGCTCTTTGGCTTTCTGGTGAATATTTATCCGTACCCGCTTCTGTGGGCTTTATCGCTTTACTGGGTATTGCCGTACTCAATGGCGTGGTTATGGTGAGTTATTTTAATCAACTCAAAGCAACCGGTATGGCCTTGATGCAAGTGGTCACCTTAGGTTCATCACGACGCTTAAGACCAGTCATGATGACGGCCAGTATCGCTGCCTTTGGTTTAATTCCTTTGTTATTTGCTAGCGGGCCGGGCTCAGAAATTCAACGACCTTTAGCTATCGTCGTCATCGGTGGTTTAGTGTCCTCTACCTTTTTAACTTTATTCTTATTACCGATTTTATATAAATTATTCGGCTTACCTAAAGAGATAATGCTATGAATGCTAGCGAATATTTAGTAACACTCAATATTCCACCCAGTCTTGAAGAAATGCTGGTAGATCAACTTTTACTGATGGAAACAGAGCATGGTTTTAGTAGCTTTCAGGTTTATGCTCATCATCATGAAAACAAGGGATTATCACTCGCCGAACAAGTCACGGGGCGTCAAAAACGCACCCGTTTTCAGATGTATGTACCCGAACAAGAACTGCCCCACTTATTAGCACAATTACGCAAAGACTTTAAAGGTTCTGGCATTCAATACTGGGTCATGCCCGTTATTGACAGCGGTATTATTTAATCAAGGCTCGCGACTAAATCGGCCATTCCCAAATAATTTATTTTACCAGTGGCCATCACCGGAATAGCCTCTACGATCACAATTTTCTTAGGTAGACTGATGAGTGCAACACCCGGCGAGGCGCTGGCTAATTCATGGACTGAGGCTAATTTTTGTGTGGTCACTAAGATTACCTGCTCGCCTTTTTTAGCATCAGGTACACTTATCGCGGCGTGCTGCGCCTGCGGCCACGCATTAATCGCTAATTGCTCAACGGCGGTTAATGACACCATTTCGCCGCCCACTTTGGCAAAACGTTTACTGCGACCTCGTATACTAATAAAACCTTGCTCATCAACATGAACGATATCTCCCGTGTCGTACCAACCTTTGCCATAAATAGATTCTGGTGGCACTAAAACTCCAGGATTATCGGCCAGCAAATAACCCAGCATAATATTGGGGCCTTTAACATGTAATAAGCCTGCCTCAGTAATGCCAGGCACCGGTTCTAATTGATATTCCATGCAAGGCATAAATCGTCCCACCGTACCCGCTTTGTAATGTAGTGGCGTATTGACTGAAGTAATGGGGGAGGTTTCGGTGGCGCCATAGCCTTCTAAAATACGAATACCAAATTTATCAGCCCAGAGTTGACGGGTATTTTCTTGTAACTTTTCGGCACCTGCTACCACATAACGCAGATTATAAAAATCATAAGGATGCGCTGTTTTGGCATAAGCCGATAAAAAGGTATTGGTGCCAAACATAATAGTGGCATGAGTTTCATAGGCTATTTCTGGAATCACACTGTAATGCAGCGGTGTCGGATAAAAGAAGGTTTTTATACCGTTCATTAACGGTAACAGCGTGCCTACCGTAAAACCAAAGGAATGAAACATAGGCAAAAAATTAAGTACTCTATCTTGAGCATTAAAATTAATACACGCCTCTAGCTGCTTAAGATTCCCTAAAATATTGGCGTGGGACAGTACCACACCTTTAGGTGTACCTTCAGAACCTGAGGTAAATAGCACCACCGCCGGACTATCTGGATTAACAGCACTGGCTTGATACCAATAATCCGCAGTATTGGCTTTTATGAACGCTAGAACCTTATCCTTTGCAGAAATATTTTTTGCTAAATCTTCCAAATAGATGACCGTACATTGCCGACTTAACTGTTCAGCATCGGCATCAAAACCGGCCAATTCTATAAAACGTCGGGATGTTAACACCGTTTTTACTTGAGCGACTTGACAGGCCAGCAGCATTGCAGCAGAACCCGTAGAAAAGTTCAGCATAGCAGGCACACGTTCTTGCAACTGCAAACCTAAGATAGTCATTAAGGTTTTAGTGGAGTTAGGCAGAAAAACGCCCACAGACTCACCTTTGTTCGTAACCTTAGTTAAGACCTGCCCTACCGCAATACTGCGCGTAATTAAGGTATTATAAGACCACGGAATACGTTCTAAGTCTTCAATAACCCTATGTGAGCCACCATGCACTTTACGCGCATCCAACAAGCTGGCAAAAATACTTTGACGATAAGGACTGGTCACAAACATCATTCTAGTCATAATATCCGCTAATTGCTGACCACAATAAGCTCGACGCGGCTTACCTTTTAAAGTATCAGGCGCATTGATAGTCTCGGGGGCTAAAATGTGGATACTGATTTTAGGAAATAAGCGTAAGCGCGAAATTCTATGCAGTTTTGAAAAATATGTATATTGGCTACCTGAAATACGCACGGGTAAAATAGCCGCTTTAGATTTATCGGCAACCATACCCGTACCATCATAAATTTTCATTAATGAACCGGTCACCGAAATACGGCCTTCTGGAAAAATAACCGTGTGCGTATCTTGCTCCAGATGATGAATTAAATCCTTTAAGGAGATCGGATGAGTAGGATCCATAGGAAATACTCTCGATAATCTTAAAAATGGCTTTAACCACCAGCGCTGAGACATTTGGGTGTTGATAGCAAAAGTGATGTTATCCGGTAAAAAAACACCCAGTAGCAAAGGATCCAAAAATGAAGTGTGATTAGCGATAATCAAGACCCTTTTTCCCGCATTCTTATAATTATCTAAGCCCGTCACCTCGACTTTATATAATAAAATCAGTAACGCGCGTAATATTTTCTTTAGCATAGATCACTCCCCCTGTAGTTTGATGGGCATTGTATAGCTTTATGGTTATAAGATCCGACATTCCGCACCCCATAAAAATTTTTAGTATTTTTTTACTTATTGATAATAAAAGACTTTTTATAATCCGTTTTTTTGAGTGGACTGCATTGGAACTAACAGCTCATGTTTTATCATCCATTCT
>Ga0214235_1000086_pt1 | contig 51710 bp, 48 predicted proteins | sample TroBogypolimnion_2_FD_153073 | JGI IMG/M metagenome (GOLD analysis project Ga0214235, IMG submission 153073) | Freshwater microbial communities from Trout Bog Lake, WI - 15JUL2008 hypolimnion | ecosystem: Environmental > Aquatic > Freshwater > Lake > Hypolimnion/Profundal zone ... | reverse complement strand
TGGGAACCGTCTATCTCGTTGGCGCTGGTCCAGGCGCGGCTGATCTGATTACGGTGAGAGGCGCCAAGCTCTTGGCTAAAGCCGATATTGTTTTTCATGATGCACTCGTCGATCCAGCGATGCTGGAGCTTTGCCCTCAGGCAGTCAAAGTCGCAGTAGGTAAACGTTGCGGCAAACTCTCCTCCGCTCAAGAATTTATCAATAAGCGCTTAGTTGATGCTGCACATCAATACCAAACTATTGTCAGGCTTAAAGGTGGTGACCCTATGCTCTTTGGTAGAGCGGATGAAGAGATTACTGCTTTAGAAAATGCTGGAATTGCATTTGAGGTTGTCCCCGGTATTACTGCAGCCCTAGCGGGTGCTGCTAGCCTGCAAAAATCGCTCACATTAAGAGGGGTTTCAAGAAGTGTGGCATTTGTGACTTTGGCTCAAGCGAGTGAAGGCATCGAAGCCAATGCTCTCCAGCCTATTGCCAAGCCCAGCGCGGATACCATGGTTTATTACATGGGGCGCAAGGATGCAGCCAAGATAGCTAAACAGCTAATGGAATCCAGTCCTAATCACACTGGGAATACACCAGTCCATATACTGGAAGCAGTATCTACCCATAAAGAGCGTCATTGGGAAAGCACTCTCCAAGCCTTGGCTGATGGTCGAGCAAATGATTGGTTTGATCCCAGTTCACCAGCCTTAATTCTGATTGGCCAAGCGCTAGAGACACTTCAAACTCAACAATCAAAAGAGAGTAATTTAGAGCGCCCGAGCCCCAAAATCAATAATGGCTTGCAGGACAGCCTGATCCTCCCCCACAGCCGGCGTCGTGCTTAAGCTCACTTGAGGATGTGCAACGCGGCACTCCTCCAATAGCACTGGGAAGTCATTACGCAGGTGACCGCCTTGCCCAAAGAAGACGGGCACGATGGTGATCGCCAAAACACCTTGTGCAGTGAGCTGACTAATCGCTTCCGATAAGGAAGGCTGCATCATTTCTAAGAAAGCCAACTCAACTAGGGTACTTGGATGTTGGGCACGCCATAAATCAGCCAGGCGATCAAAGGGCTCGCGCCAGCGGGCATCGCGGGCACCGTGACCAAAAAGGATAATTGCTTTCATAAAATACTTATACACTCACTAAAAATAATTAATCTGCTTATTTGTGACTCATTTACTAATTTATAAGCTTAACCGCAATTTCACCTATATGAATTTTCATCCCTTTACTACCTCTTTCTTCTAGCTTTTTACCAAGGCATGCTTATGGAACTCCTTCACTCTCTAGCCCATCAAACTTGGTCTATTACCCTTATGAGCATTCTGCTGATTGGGGGTGTTCTGACAGCCGTTCATCATGCTGAAGTGGTGGCTCATAAAACAGGTGAACCCTACGGCGCTTTAGTGCTTGCGATTAGCGTCACCATTATTGAAGTTTCTCTAATCATCTCGATGATGCTCAGCGGTCATGATGGCTCGCAATTTATTGCCAGAGATGCTGTATTTGCCACAGTCATGATCGTGATTAATGGAGTCATTGGCTTATGCATTTTTATTGGCGGCCTTCACCATTACGAAATGACTTTCCGTAATGAAGGAACAAATTCAGCATTAGCAGTTTTAACAGCACTAGCCACCTTCATCTTAGTAATGCCTATAGTCACTACTAGCAGCCCAGGGCCTGACTTTACCAAGAGCCAGCTTGCCTTTGCAGGCATTGCTTCATTTGTGCTGTATGCCGCATTTCTGTTTTTTCAGACAGTCAGTCACCGTGATTACTATCTCCCTAAAACCAAAGAGAAAAAAACAGACATCAATTTTCATGCGCCCAAGCCGAGCAATCTGAAGACGGCGATCAGCGTAGGCTTGCTCATTCTGTCGCTGATCATTGTTGTAGGCCTAGCTGAATTACTCAGTCCAGCGATTGAAGCAGGAGTAGAAGCAGCGGGAGCGCCTAAGACTATTGTAGGTATTGCGATTGCAATGTTAGTGCTACTGCCAGAGGCTTTTGCGGCTGTCAGAGCAGCAAAAGCCAATCGTTTACAGAGCAGTTTGAACTTAGCCCTAGGGTCAGCCCTAGCCAGTATTGGGCTTTCTATCCCCGCTATTGCAGCCATTGCAATCTTCTTTGATATGCCCTTAAGTCTCGGCATCAGCGATCTCAATATGACACTGATGTATCTGACCTTCTTTATTGGGGCGCTCACCCTAGCCATTGGCAGAACTACCCTACTCCAGGGGGTAGTGCATCTGATAATTTTCTTTGAGTACTTGTTTTTGAGTTTGGTGCCTTAATATGGACTCCATGCTTGATGAACTAGAATAACCTCATGTATATACAGACAAACTTTAGCTAAAAACAATGAGTGTTTTAGCAATATCCTTTCTAGTATCCTTTCTGACGACGTTGTGGATCGTGCGTAACAATCACATACACAGTAAATTTAGCGCAGATTCAGATACTACTGGAATCCAAAAATTCCATAATCGCGCAGTCCCACGAATTGGAGGCCTTTGCATATTATTGGGACTCCTGTCAGCCTTACTGGCTCGCCGCTTTGAAAATGAAGCCGTAGGAAATTTTGGACTCCTACTATTTTTTGCATCATTACCTGTATTTATTGCCGGCTTTTTAGAAGATATCACCAAGAAAATTGGTGTCATATTTCGCTTAATTGCCAGCTTCATTGCAGCTGGAATTGCAGGCTACTTGCTTGGGGGATGGCTTACATCTGTTCAGATATTTGGCATTGATAATTTAATGCTTACTTATCCAGTTTTTGCAATTGGTGTAACCTGCTTTGCAGTAGCGGGGGTTGCGAATGCCTTTAATATTATCGATGGCTGTAACGGCCTATCTAGCATGGTTGCCATCATTATCCTAGGAGGGCTTACCTATGTAGCTTTTCAGGTAGGAGATAAACAAATTATGATTGCAGCTATAGCCCTGATTGGAGGACTCATAGGTTTTTTAGTGTGGAACTATCCTAGAGGACTCGTTTTCTTAGGGGATGGCGGGGCTTACCTTATTGGTTTTTGGATTGCAGAATTATCCGTACTACTCACCGCAAGACATCCAGAGGTGTCGAAATGGTTTCCACTGCTTTTATGCATCTATCCAATTTTTGAGACACTATTCACCATCTATCGTAGAGTGATTCTAAAAAGATCGTATCCTGGAGTGCCGGATGCCTCTCATTTGCATCAACTCATTTATAGACGCGTTGTACGTTGGGGCAATGGTAGCCAGGATCCTCAATTACAAACATACAGAAATTCAATGACATCGCCGTACCTATGGCTACTATGTCTATTAGCCGCTATTCCTGCAGTTCTATTTTGGAGATACCATCTAGCCCTAAAAGGGTTTGCAATTCTTTTTGCAATTACTTACACATGGATATATTGGTCGATAGTACGGCACAAAGTTCCAGAATATCTAATCATTAGGAAATAGTGAGTCGCAGTCAGTTTTTTATCTAAGAATCACTGCCGAAGAGATCTCTTGTATATACCTTACGGGATATAGCATCTAACTCGGGACTCATGCGATTCGAAATGATAAGATCGGCTTTAGCCTTGAATTCCTCAAAATCAGAAATTACTTTTGAGTTAAAGAAATTATCTTCAGAGAACATCGGCTCATAAATAATGACTTCAATGCCTTTGGCCTTAATTCGCTTCATAATTCCCTGAATACTTGAAGCTCGCCAATTATCTGAGCCGGCTTTCATAACCAAACGATAAATTCCCACAATCTTTGGTTTCTTTTTAAGTATTTCACTCGCAACAAAGTCTTTGCGAGTTGAGTTGGCGCTAACGATAGCCTGGATTAAGTTTTGCGGTACAGCATCATAGTTTGCTAAAAGTTGCTTGGTATCTTTTGGTAAACAATAGCCACCATAACCAAAGGAAGGATTGTTATAGTGTTTACCAACCCTAGGATCTAATCCTACGCCCTCAATAATTTCTCGAGGATCTAAATTATGTATTGAAGCATACGTATCAATCTCATTAAAATATGCTACTCGCATTGCAAGATAGGTATTAGCAAATAATTTAATTGCCTCTGCCTCAGTAGGGCCGGTAAACAGCGTGGGAATATCTTTTTTAAGGGCACCCTCTTTTAATAAATTAGCAAATATTTCGGCACGCTCTGAACGCTCTCCAACAACAATCCTAGATGGATATAGGTTGTCATAAAGCGCTTTACCCTCACGCAAAAATTCTGGTGAGAAAATGATATTCTGACAGTTTAATTTTTTCCGAAGACCTTCAACAAAGCCCACGGGAATAGTTGATTTAATAACCATCACCGCAGATGGATTTATTTGCATCACATCCTTAGCAACAGATTCAATCGAGCCAGTATTGAAGTAATTCGTCTCTTCATCGTAATCAGTTGGCGTAGCAATAATTACATATTGAGCATTAGCATATGCATCATGCTTATCTAGAGTTGCCCTTAAATTAAGCGGCTTATCATGCAAGAAACGAATCATCTCTTCATCATGAATGGGCAGTATTTTTTTATTAAGATTCTCAACTCTTTTTGAGTCAATATCTAATGAAACTACTTCATGATTTTGAGAGAGCAATATGGCATTAGATAAGCCAACATAACCTGTACCAACAACTGCAATTTTCATAAAAGCCTTTTAATTAAACTTCTTACTGCTTACCCAACTACCTTCTTAAAGTAAGCAATCGTCTCTTTGAGACCATCTTCTAATTGGACCTTTGGCTGCCATCCTAGTTTTGCTTTAGCTAAATCAATATTGGGTTGGCGTTGCTTAGGATCATCTGATGGGAGTGGTTGATAGATGATCTTCGATTTACTGCCAGAGAGCTTGAGAACAGCTTCTGCTAACTGAAGCATTGTGAACTCACCAGGATTACCAATATTGACCGGGCCCGTAAAGCCATCTTCCGAGTTCATCATTTTGACCATCGCGTCAATTAAGTCATCTACATAGCAAAAGCTTCTGGTTTGCTGACCATCGCCATAAATGGTGATGTCTTTACCTTGCAAGGCCTGCACAATAAAGTTGCTCACCACACGGCCATCGTTGGGATTCATGCGGGGACCATAGGTATTAAAGATGCGCACAACTTTAATATCCAAGTTATGTTGGCGATAGTAGTCAAAAAAGAGGGTCTCTGCACAGCGCTTACCCTCATCGTAGCAAGAGCGAATACCAATTGGGTTGACCTTACCCCAATACTCTTCTGGCTGAGGGTGTACTTCTGGGTCGCCATAGACTTCACTCGTAGAGGCTTGCAAGATACGGGCTCTCGTTCTTTTAGCCAAGCCAAGCATATTAATAGCGCCATGCACACTGGTTTTAGTCGTTTGCACTGGATCATATTGATAGTGCACCGGGGATGCTGGGCAAGCTAAGTTATAGATTTGATTGGTTTCTACATAGAGTGGAAAGGTCACATCGTGACGCATGAGCTCCAAACGGGAATTGGGTAGTAGATGGGCTAGATTCTCCTTAGAACCCGTGAAGTAGTTATCTACCACCAAGACATCATTGCCCTCTTTGAGAAGCTTTTCAGTCAGATGGGATCCGAGAAAGCCTGCGCCACCGGTGATGAGGATTTTGTTCATTTTAATTAACCTTACGAAAAGTGATCTTAATTATTGTGATTTACTAGCTCTTAAATCTGAAGCCTGAATAAGAACTTCCATTGTTTTTCTAGCAGTGTTATCCCAATTAAAAAATTTAGATCGTATTACGCCCTGAATAGATAGCCCCCGCCTTAGCTCGGAATCTCCCAGCAGCCTAACCAAGCCAACAGAAATTGATTCAACGCTCCAAGGGTCAACTAGCACTCCAGCCCCTCCAACAACCTCAACCATTGAGGAAAGATTTGACGATAATACGGGGGTGCCGCAGGCCATAGCCTCAACCAATGGCAACCCAAACCCCTCATATAAAGAGGGCATGGCCAAAAACATCGCCCTGGAATATAACTCGCCTAATTGTTCATCAGAGACATATCCAAAAATTTTCACAGAATCTTGAAGCCCAAATTTTCGCAAGAGGGAATTTAAATTAATACCGCCCCAACCTTTTCCACCAACAATAAATAGCTTTATATCTTGCCTAATCTGGGATGGAATAATTGCAAACGCTTGCAATAAACGCTCAAGATTTTTTCTTGGCTCTAAGGTACCGACAAATAAGAAAAATTCCGGAGCATCAGAAGCAATTTTAAATATTGGAGTGGGCCCAGAATGAACCTTAAAATCTACCCCCAAATATATCGTAGAAGTCTTACCTAGGGCACTGGGCACCTCATTCAATAGGTCGCATTTCGTATGCTCGGAAACTGCGATTACTTTATTGGCACGTCTAATTGCTGCGGGCATTAAGCGGGAGTCCAAAAACCTACTAAGAGGACGCATTGTTTCAGGCGCATGCTTCCAAACAAGATCATGGATGGTAACAACTGAGGATATTTCTGAGTCCAAAAATTTAGGTATTCGGTGGGCGGGAGACCAAAACACATCAACGTGATCTGCTTTTGCCCATAAAGGCAAGATACTTTGCGCCCACAACATTCTTGCTGTTCTTCCGGAAATATTTAAAGACCTTATCTTGACATTAACTAGGCTCCAATCACCGATAGTCAGCGGTTTATGCGAATACAAAACCCATTCATGCCCCATGTGCACCAGACGAGATAGCACCTCATATGTATATCTTCCGATACCAGTGATTGGCTCCGCCAATAAGCGTGCATCTACTCCAATTTTATATTTGCTCCTTGTCGCCATAGATATATTTATTGCACTTTTTAAAACCTAAAATATGATTAGGGGTAAATGAAATAATAATTCGATAAATATACCTCAAAAAATTTAGGGCACTATTAATTAAGAGTCTAAATTTATTACTGAATAATACGCGCCGACAAGCAAAGAATAAAAAATTACTAGCGAGAAGAACGCTGCAAATAATTTCAAATCACACAACAGCGCAAATATCATTGCAGCAATAAAAATGATTGAAACAAAAAAATATGTCCCGCTTACATTTTCATAAATAAGATGAAATAGGAAATAATTTTTCTTTGTTAAAAAAACTTTTAACATTAACATCAATTTATTAGCCAGGAAGGTTACTAGCAAAGCAAATATACCAAGTAGAGCGCTAATATTGAAAACAAATGCAAATGCAAAAAGAATGAGTATCAAGAGACCAAAAGATAATTTTATCATTCGAACATTCAACAAATCTAGCAATCGTGAATTTAAAATATCTACGAATAAAATGTATTTATAGCCGATTATTTTTAACATCTTTAAAACAAAATTGAAGTGTAATTTAATATAAAAAATTGATACTACTATCAAAGTAATAAATATAATCAGGTAAAGTAAATTTGAAAAAGTAACTTCTGGCGGATTGCCAATCCTAGTTTTGTAATTAAATAGGCTGGAAACATTGCCCTGACTTGAATACAAACTCAACTGAGTTAAAAAAAACATTGGATCACTGAGTGCAATTGGTGTTAGAGCATGAGTTTCTGATAATCTCTGAATAAATTTGCTAGGTTGAATTTCGAGAGGGAGAACAAGTCCGCTATTCACATTATTAAATTGGCTGCTATTAAACCCAACTTTGAAGTCATCACCTAAATCCAGGTTGGAGTGCCTCAGGTTTGTACTAAAGGTATTTTGCGATACCCCATAAATCTTCCAGCTAATCTTAGCCTTGTTCAAACTAGCACTAGCACTAGCATTGGTGTTTGCCAACCTCCACTCAAACCCGTTTAAAGCCCCTAACTTTCTTTCAGAATCAGCAAACTCGTAAGCTGGAATCCAAATCTTTTGATCTTTACCTGCAAGAGTGATCTTTTTTAAAACTGTACCGCCCTCCCATTTGGCAGATAAATACAATTCCGATGATTGATTTTTTAAGGCGTAATCATTGCTAAATCTAATTTCAATACCACTAAACCAAATTAATTTATTATTTATAGGGGTGCTAAACTCCAGATATCGTGTATTTGATGGAAATACTGCAGCGCCTCTACGAGGTTCAAAATTTATACCTTCAGACAATGCGCTCGGTTTGGGCTCCAGCACTACTTGATCTGGAACTACGCCTTTTTGAAAGCCCCCCCTTACGCTTTCCATTGTTGGTATAAAAAAGCCACCTCCATCAATTTTTAAATGATGGCTATCCGAACTTGGTTTAACTACAATCTCCGCAGAAAGAATTTTGCGCAGGCTATCGGGTAGTTGAATGGCTGAATTCGGGGTAATTTCATAATAAATAGGCGCACCACGATCAAATGAAATTTTTAAACTAAAGTGGTCTAGACCCTTATTCCAAATTAACCCCCTTAGTACAAAATAAAGATTTTTAGACTCTGTCAGGGGACTAATTAATGGCCAGGTGATTTTAATAATTTTTAGCGAATCGCCTGTGATTTCTAAGCCGCCACTGCTATTAGGAAGTGTAATATTTCTACCCTCCACAGCAACCTTAACCCCCTGAGAAAACCTCGAAATAAAATTCCGAACTCTCTCATCCATTCCATTTTCGGATCCGGTCGCTGAGTTATCAGAAAATCCGCCTAAACTAACCCAGCTTAATAACTTTGGAATTTCAAAATAATCAGGCCTATCTATGTTAGCTATAAAAGGACCGCCGACTGACTGAACCCACCCCCTTAATTCAGCAACGAATTTTGGGGCGAGAATGCCATTATTATCAACAAGCCTAATGGAGGCGATATTTCCACAGGTTTGTGAAAGATATCCCTTATTATTGGAGAATCCAAAATTCATTTCCCCGCCGGTCTTATTTAAAGCCTCAACTTTATTACTATCAAATAAAAATTTTGCCCTAGAAATTTTATTGCCAAGCGCATGAATATCTAATAAATTTAAGAATTTTTCCCTTGCTACGTGCTCTCTGTCATCACTTTTAAGCAGCAAAAAATTTACAGGCCTCTCATCACTTAATAGAGGGTCATTATCTGATGTAAAGATTACAATTTCTTTAATAGATACAACCTTATTTTCTAATATAAACTTATAATCCAAACTCTTTAAGCCAGACAAGAGATTTAAATTGAAGTAGGCTCCCTCCCCTCCACGCTCTTTAAGTGGGTATGGAAACTCTAAAAGTCTTTTTTTTCCATCATAAAGCAACACTAGATTTACTCTTACAACATCTTTATTGGTATAGATATTTAAACTGCTAACAATGGCCTCTCTATTTGCAATAATTAAATTAGATCTAACCTGATAAACTGAAGAATCAAGAGTCTTTGAATAATGGAAGATTCCATCATAAGGATAATCAAACATCCTAGATATTTGATACATAAAACCCTTCTTCTTGGGTGGCACATCAGGGAAATTGACTCTAGTCAAGGCGGGCGCTTTACTTAGCGAGGAATCAGCAAGTCCTCCGATAGCAATATTTGGATTGCAGCCGCCATGATCATGATTGGAGAAATAATCCACCCAGATTTCGTTGAATTTGGTGACATACAAGGGGTTGATGAAGAAGGTGGGTCTAGATGCGCTATTAAATGCGATTGAAATATCTCGAAGGGGGAATTTTTGCTCCACCAATACTGGTGAAATATGAGCAATCACCTCGCTTGAATCAATGCCTTCAAATCCATCCCTCTTTAGCCTATAAATTTGCTGTTCATCCCAAAAACCATCCCTATAAAAAGTTATATCGCTAGAATCAAAAGGGGCGGCCAGCGATACTGAAATTAGAGCAAGAAAAAAGAAGAAAGCGTAAAACCCTTGACGAATGAAATTATGAAAAATCACTTTTGAGTATTTTCTTTAATTATGATAAATCCATCATTTTGGAAAATTACAACTCCTTTAGAAATCGCAAATTTGACCGAATCTAAGAAAGTTTCCTTAATTTTTTGATTTTGACACTCACCATAAGCCCACTCACAACCGATATCACCGAGGAAATATGGCCTCTTCAAATCTATAACTACGTAATCAGCATATTCTGGATTTGTGGCCAAATGACTAACTTGCCCACTATTAGCTAAAAAACTCACGAACTCAGAAAAAGTTTGCTTACCCCAGTCAACTCGATCATATGGCCCGATCACCCCCATCGGAAAAGGCAAACATCTTACGCGAGTCGACAATAAATGCCAGTTAAGAGAATTCTGACTGGATACGAAAACTTTTCTATCGCTAGGAATATATTTTATTAATGCATCTTTAATCATTTCACTCCGCGAATTTACTACATAAGAACTCCAACCAAAAGCCGGGGTTTTATTGAGAATAAATAATCTCGAGACCGGAGACATTCCAAATAGTATGTGATTGAAAAAAATAATGAAAATTACGCTGAAATTGAAATAATAATTTTTACACTTCACTGCCCTTAAAAAATTTATCGGTACGCACTTTAAAAGAATCTTATTCGCAACCGGTAGACCGTCTGCAAAGGAAACAATAAGTGGAATAATTATCCCAGCAGTGTAGTGGTTACCATAACCATAATTATTTTGAAAGGATGATAAAAGAGAAATTAGTAATGGTGGTATTGCGACTATTATCGCTGATGGACGCAGAAAAGATATAAATAGCAACGGGCCAAAACATACAAACAAAAATTTTAATTTTTCAGGTACAAAAAAAATACTTTTCAAGATCATCACTGGACTTGAAATGACAGTTATCAATACTTCAAAATAAGATCTACCCAGCCAAGAAAATGCACTAGCCCCTATAGCAAATTGTTTGGGGCCGCCAAAAAATGGTATTAACCAATTCACCATAAAGATAAAGACCTCCCACCCAAAAAGCATGAGAAAAATCGCCTTTACAGCAAGAGTCAAGGAGTATTTCTCGCTCCTCTCACAATATGCAATCCATAATAAATATATACCGCATGCTATGGTTTGCAAAGCAAATGGCTCTTTAATTAAAACCAATGAACCCGCTAAAAAAATTGACCAATTATATTTTTTACTCTTGCACGCTATAAAAAATAGAGTCAAAATTGGTACGGCCAATACATCCATGTGAAAATCAAATAAATTATTGGCCCAAAACGGAGGGTACATTAATAATGCAATTCCTGGAACGGGCCCATAATAGCGCATGATTAAATATGCACTTCCAAGCAAAAGTGTCGACTGTAACAGCAGTAGGCTAGCGGGCCCAAGGGAGGCGGGAATTAATTTATAGCCAAATCCAAATAACAACATTAATGGCTGAACATGCCCATAGAAGGCCCTTTGCCACTCAGGTATAACAGTTGCAAAATTTGAAATAAAAAAACCTAGGTCAGCAACTCCCGTTGAAAGTGCGATATATTTGAGCTGTGGAAGTGTTATGAAAAATATGCCAAATACCAGAAATGCAAGTCTATACAGCTTAACGCCGGATATGATCGAATACTCTCTGCGTATCCTTGGCATCTAATAGGAAATGAAAGCTTTTCGAAGAGTATTCATAATGGAAAGCCGTATTTTCCAAGGCAAAGACAACATAGCCCTAAAATAAATCATCTTTAAGGAGCTAGATATTCCTGCCAACCCCTTAGGAAGCTCCCTTCTATGAAGTTCAAGTGGAATTCCAGATTCCAGGGCCCACTTTACAGAAGATGCAATCCAGACACCTTTCTCGATCATATTTTTGTAACCGCAGAGTGGGTTCATGAACCCATAAAATCCTTTATCGTAAGAGCACCTATAGCTGCCGTGAATCTCAAAATTCCAAGGATTTTCACCGTCAATCAATAAATTCATCAAGTATTTCTTGTCCCAAAATCCACAGACAGTTGCGCGAAAAGGCGCACCCATTTCATACTCTCCAAACAAAGGGTTATCAGTAATCTGATCAGGCTTAGGGCTAGCCCAATACTTTAAATGCTTTGCTTCAGAGTCATTAAAAAATGTCAAGGCTCTTTTAAATACAGAGTCACTTATTGGCGTATATAACAATAAGTCCTCTAGAATTACAAAAACAACCTCTTCTGGTATTTGCGATAATATTTTCCTATAACTACTGGACCAATCGTAATCTTCGCTAGAAAATAAAGTTGTTACTCCAGGTTCATCACATGCAATATGATTTGACCCTAAATATAAAGGGTAATTAATTGATGGAAAATTTTTTTTGAACTGCAGAAAAAAAGGCTTCCAAAGATCGGAGTATTTGTCACAAGACAACACAAGAACTGCACATCTTTTTGCACTCATTATTTGCTCTATATTTTTTATTCAATAAAAGCTCACAGGTAGCCCTTATATTGATGCGGATTGTAAAGGCATTTGTAGAAATTTCTCTAAATCTTCAGGCGTTCCAAGCCCATACATTCCCATGTTTAATTTTCCAATGTTGTAATAAATAATTCTTTTCCCATTGGCAATCATCTCGTTATATGCAGGGGCTACATAAAATTCATTATTTACTCGTAAATTTTTTGCAATCATGCTTTCTGCCGCCTTAACAAAGTCTGATCCACGTTTAAAGTTATATATTCCAACAGTAGCCTCATCCGAAATCACTTCTTTTTCCACAACCCGAGTAATCTCATTTTTTTCATTTAGATCTAAATATGACCATTTATTACTCTTTTCCTTCATGGTCATTATTAAGCCATCTACGTCCTGAATTAATAGTTCCAAGTATTTATTAATGTCTATATCGACATATTGATCACAATTAGCGATCATGAGCTGATCAAAATTATCTATATGCTGTTTTGCCAAAAGCACGGAACATGCGGCACCCTGAGTTACCTTGCCTATTTCGATAATTTTGCACCTCGGCGCTTTTTTTTCTAACAAATCTCTAAGTGGGTAATCCCTAAGATGCTCACTCTGGCATATAAAGATAAAACGGTGATCCCGAGCCGGCTTCAAATTTTCAATGACCAACTCAATCATGGGCTTACCAAATACAGGAATTAAGGGCTTTGGATCTAAATAGCCAGCCTTAGAAAAGCGGCTGCCATGGCCCGCCATTGGAACAACAATATTAAGCAACTGGGGCACCAATATATTTATCATTATTAGCCCCTGGATACTTTACAACTGTCGTTGTGACATCGGTTAAGGCCAAAAAGTCGGTAGGAAAATTTGGCTCGATAACCAAGATAGCGCCCTCCTTATAAATCACGTTATTCATTTTTACCTCACCCTCGACAATTACCGTAATCTCAGTAGCAATTTTATGATAATGTACCGACTCATATTCTCCAGCTTTGTATTTTTTTACAGCAACCTCCACTTGGCTAGTGTTTAATGCTGTGGGAATGAAGCTGCCAATAAACCAACCCCTAGTCATATCTCCCAATGCATACACTTTCAACTTATCACCCCTTTTGTAGGCTGTAGTCGAGATTCATATTCCTCAATTTTTCGTGCGCTATAAAATGTGTGGTAACACTCATTTGGAACAGGATGGTGCCCAACCCTCTTGCCCATCAAAATATATTCATTGAAAACAGGGGCTATATAGTACTTACCCTCAATGCATGATCCTCGCCTAATAGATGCCATTCCACCCCGAATAAAATCAGCGCCCCTTTTATACATATAAACACCTGCAATGGCATGTCTACTAATTGGCTTTTTTTCAGCCGTCTCTACCACATAACCAGCCGCATTAGTTTTGACATAGGACCATCTTGGGTGAACAGAGTTAAATGTAAGGCATGCTGCATCCAACTCGCTAGCCATAAAAAGATTAACCTTATCTGACACCCCTTGTGTAAAAATTTGATCGGCATTAGAGATGAGCAATGGGTCATCATTATCAATATGATCAATGGCTAGTAAGACACTACATAAAGCGCCTTGAGTGTCAGACCGCAACTTAATAATCTCAGGCTTAATAGGACTTAGTAAATTCAATGTGTCGTCAAGGTGAAATCGATCGCACTCATCCTGCTTGACAATAAACACAATCTTCTTAAAGCTATTGCCATGAGTAATATTCTTGATTACGTGCTCTATCATTGGTAATCCTTTTATCTCCACTAACGGCTTAGGATATCCATACTCTTCAAGACTAAAGAACTTAGAAATTGATGCGATTGGGATAACTAAATTCATGATTGCGCCTCTATCTCGTAAATACGCTTCATGATATTTTCAAAATTTACATCTTGAACATCATTAATAATTAGCAAATGGGCGCCAGATAATTTTGCAGCATTTATGCCATGTTCGTTATCCTCGAGAATAAGACACTCCCTAGGAGCAAGCCCCATTTTCCGTATTGCACTAAGGTATATCTCTGGATTAGGCTTGGGCTCCTTCACATCCTGATTAGACAGATAAAATTCGAAGTAATCAGCTAGGGCAGATCTTTCAAATAAGATCTCCATCGTCTTGCGTATGGAGTTTGAACAAGAGGCCATCCTAAAGCCCATACTCTTTAGTCGAGAGAGGGCATATTGATGGGTAAAGATAGGCTTGCATTTTGAATAAGCCAACTGAAATGTAAATTCTTGCTTCATATCATTAATAAAGCCATGCAGTGCTCTTGGCAATCCCCGCTCCAGGGTGAGCATTTCTAATTTCATTTTAGTTGGCAGACCGTCGTATGTAACAAGATGATCATAGCGGCTTATTTCCATACCAAAGATATCAAGCGCTTGATTAAGTGCTTGATAATGCCAATCTTTAGCATCAATCAGGACACCATCCATATCAAATAGAACGGCCTTAATCTTAGTCATTAAAAAATTCCTTTGCTTGCATAGGGAAGTCAGTACATATTGTTACCAATTTATTATGATGAAGATTATTGCATTTAATGAGATTCCACAAAGGCAAATAAGGCCTTCGATGCAATTCTGGGGATACAATACAAATGGATTTATTCTGACTCAGTAAAGCGGCAAAAATTTCCGCCTCATACCATTCACTCTCGAAACAATCTAACCAGACGCCACTGCATTCATTCAATAAAACTGGGTGCCTCTCAAACTCACTTAAGCGAGTATAAGTAGGGACCTTGCGCCTCAAATACTCCCGCATATCAGGGACAGTCATATCGAAAACAAACGCATTTTTAAAGTTAGCCTGCTCAATGAATTTCTCTACTAACACATGCAATCCATCTGACTTGACATTAAGTGCTATCGGAGCTTCGATGGGGTTTGCTAGATAAAGGTTAATAAATTGCTCTGAACTAATCGCCCCAGCGACCGGAATATCATGTGAAATTACCAGCTCACCGCCAAGATCACGCAAATCTGTCTCAATTCCGAAACCATTTTCAAGAGCTCTTTCAAAAGCTTTGATGGAATTCTTCTCAGGGCCATCAAGCCAGTAGCCTCGGTGGCCTATGATATGCATTTTAAGGCCAATGGAATAATGGTTGTTAGATACATTTTAGGAATTCACAACTTTTTGAATTTTTACCAGTTCACTTCAATAGATTAAATTAATTTTTTCGGAAAATAATCAGGTATCTAGTTGCAAATCTTTCATCAACTCCAAAACCATCGATTAACCATCCGAATAAATTGGTTGAAAGAAAAATTAAAGGCAGCAATAAGAAAGCGGTTATTTTAAAAATAAATTGTTTTTGCTCAAGGCAGATTCTGATTAAATATTGATTTACCAATGCAGCTATAGTCGTTCCAAACCCAGAATTTGTTGCAACCAACTCAACGCTTAATCCATTAAGACGCGCAATTTCCACGTAACCACCTGGTAAAATTCTAAAAAAATCAGACTCTTTGTTCGGATGAATTCGATAAAGAAATGGGGCGGTCATTATTACCCCTCCACCGGGCCTTATAACTCTTGCTGCTTCTGAAAAAAATTTATATGGACTTGAAATATGCTCTATAACCTCAGAACTGACATGCCAATCAAAAGAATTATTTTCATAAGGAAGTTCTAGGGCACTACAAACCCTATCCAAAAAAACTCTTTTCTTGCGCATGTACATCAAATCTATAATCCTATAAAAACCTGATGACTTTTGCTCAAATGCTTCATCCCAATCACTATAGTCAGTCGCATAATAATTTTTGATATTAATGTTCCTTGATATTGCGAATTGCTTAAAATCGCCGAAACCCGCACCAACCTCTAAAACATCTCCATATAAACAATCGGACATTTTTGATCGCAAAGCCGCTAACTTCCTAAATTCCAACCAATGTGGATAAAAAGGAGTTTTTATGGCGAGGCCAACTAAAGTATTAAGTAAATTTTGCAACCTAAATGCTCCATATCCAAGATTTCAACTTATAAAGAAATTTTTTGTGAATTAATAATGCTTACTGTTAAGGTGGGTATATTCCGATGCTATGACTCGTCCCGGCACCCCAGCAACCAGTTGCCCACTCTTTATGGAGTGCATCACTACAGATCCGGCAGCAATTGTGCAACCATCACCGATAACAACACCAGGGAAAATAATGCACCTCGGCCCAAAGTAACAATTAGCACCGATTACTACCGGAGCTATTTCAATTTTCTTAAAATCATCTTTTGAATGTCGTGAAGTAATAACAATACAGTCAAAACCAAATACCGTATTCTCGCCAATAGAAACTTCACCATAGTCAATAAACATGGTGTTTGACAACATCGCATTTAAGGAAATTACATTACCGTAATAGCTAAATATTCCAGGCAATACACTTGAATTTTTAGCATTAGGCAATAAAAAATTTTGGAAAATTTTTATTAAAGGAAAAAAAATGATGGAACGTCCGAGTAAAAATAGCAGAATTCTAAGTTTGTTTTTTTTAGGGATTAAACTCGAATCAATCTTAGAAAAATTTACCATAGCCCTTTAGTCTCACTCTTATGATATAGGCCGTAATCCAATAAAATTCTTCAAAAATTTGTTTTAACAAATTTATTAAATTTAAATAAGAAGAAATTCGAGATTTAATCGTCCACATATCCAATCCCTCTCTCTTATAAACGGGCTGGTCAAATACGCACCAGCTTTCATAAGTCCACCAATCTCTAGCGATCCCAGGATTATAAGGTCTAAAAAATAAACTAAGCGGCTTGGCGCTAATCCGCCCACTAAACCAACAAACGCCTAGAAAATTATTTTTTATTGGCACCCAAAAAAATTCCATAATTTCGCGGTGTTTAAGAGGTTTCTGCAAACACATCTCCAGCCTATACTTAAACCAGGCATAAAGCTCCTGTTCCGCACAGAAATAAGACCCCTCCCCCTTTATATTTGAAAAGAAACCATCGCCCAACTCTGCAATCATTCCCTTTGGCGGGTTAAACATCTTTTCATAATCAATCCCATAATCACCCCAAAGCAATTCAATCATTTCAAGCGTGCCGAAGTGATAAAAGTCTTCAATTGAAGAATACCAATCCGGGGCTACCGAGCGAGTGCGCATTACACCCGCAACAATCCCAGAGTAAAAAGGAGGGTGTTGCTTTTCGTGCGCCAACTCTATCAACTCAGAAACATTAAGTCTTGTGGGGAGCATGTCGCTTCTCCACTTCATAACATATTCACAGCCGCTTTTTCTACATGCAACCAAGCCCGCATTAACGCTAAACCTCTGCAAGTTACGATTTGAAAAACCTCGTATGGGCGGATATCTATTTTTAATAACCTCAACATTACTCGGTAGGGGCTCCTTAAAACCCAAAAAATCATCCCAAGTAGAAAAATAAACGTGATTGAAGTGCTTCGACATTTCTCGAAGGATTAATAAGGTCCCAGGGCGGCAATTACCCTGAACGATACACCCTGTTTTTGGCAACAAATTCAAAATACTTTCCAGAAAAATAACTAATGATCAAGCGTTTTAGATTTTAACCAAAAAGTTATTAATGCGATAAAAAAAATCAAGCTAATCAATTTAAATAAATAAATATAATTTTGTGGGGCAAGCTCTAAAATAAAAACTGCATCATTTTTATTTTCTAATGTAGGGCTGTGTTGACATAAATTTGCCATATTTACATCCCAGACATTTCCATAATAAAAAAAATGGTAGTGATTTTCTTCAGGTATCTTTTTTAATAAAAATGTACTGAATAAGCTATTCTCATCGAATCTTTCATTGCATGAAGCCAAATATAATTTCCAGTGCTTTGAAAAAGTTTCACGAAAGATAATTTCTATATTATCGCTATATTTTTGTAATTTTATAAGATAGTGCGTTGAATCATATTTGCTATATAAAATTTTAGTATCTTTATCATCTCTTAAAGTGATGGTACCAGCTCTATATAGTGTATCAACCCTATACAAATCCACCTGCTCTCCAGCATAAATTTTTATAACCTCTTTAGTTTTGGCAAGATTTTCCAAAAACTTATCTGGGCGAATGTAATATTTTTTATCTACATCCTTATGTAATATTATGTAGCTAATTCCTAAGGCCTGTAAATAATCCATGAAAACAGATGGTGTGCTGAAATCTGGATCCATAAGGTACTTTCCCCATGGATAACCAAATTGATGATACATATTCATTTGCACAACCGGCAAAGAAAAAATCTGGGGCGTTGGGTCTACTCCAACATGCTTCCAAGTCGGAAACCGAACCCACCCCGGACTGATATCAACTGAAAACGGAGCGCTTAATATTTTTCCACCTATTCCACCTTCCTTGACAATCTTCGAAATAGCATAATAGTCAGAGGGGAATTTATTTAAAAAACAATTTTTACCTGTTTCACAATTTTCCCCACCGGAGAAAGCAACCGAATTTGTTTGCTGAATATCTCCGGATATAAACGGCCAGGTTGATAAGCAAGAAAAAAATAATACGGTTAATAGAAAAATATTTTTTGGCTTTTTTTCAAGATTAGTAATAGAAAAAAATATTATTAGAAATATAATAGATGGTAAAAAAATAAGGGTCTTTCCATTGCTTCTTAAAGCATTTATTGCTGGCAAACTAAATATCCATACCGATAAATCCTCCCAAAAAATATATAATCCCTTTGATTCAATGAAAATTACCGCCAAAAATATAACTATAAAAATTAACTGCTGTCTTTTATAAAATTCAGAGATTTTTAAGGTCTTGTTAAAAATACCAAAAAAAGCTATCGATGTTATAAAAATATAGGATGGTATAAATAGATATGGAAACCTTTCAAGATACGCTTGAAATTCAGGATTAAGCGTAAAACCTACCCAAAATGGCATTCTCTGCCACAATATCCAACTAGAGGCATTAAATATTTCACCTCCCCAGATAGGGGGATCCCCACTCAATAAGAAGATTAACTGTGGGATTATTATCCATGAAGTTGATAATAATAAAATAATTATAAAGATAAAAATCTTATATAAGTAATCTATTTTTTTTATTTTTTTACAAATTATATAATTAATAAAAATATATAAAAATGTGATGATATTTATACCTATAAAGAACGGTACATTTGAATAAGTAATGGAAAAGAAAGTATTTAATATATAAATTAATATGATTTTTTTATAATCAAAAATAATATTTGAGTTAAAGTATTTTATAATTAAAGCAAAATATATCGGCATTCCTATATATGCAGATAAAAATGGTGTAAAACCCCAAATAAAATAAAATGCATAACATGTATATGGATTAAATGCGTAAATCAGCGCTAATAAATTACTACTTAGGCTTGAGAAATCCCATGTTTCTTTATTCAGCATTCTTAATGATAATAATGCACTCAAGTATGCACCATAAATCAAAAAAATATAATAAATGACAGACTGCTCGGAGGGAGAAAGATTTAATAATTTTGCAAAAAACAATATTGCAACATAAAACGCCTTATAGCCATATACAGGACTAAAAGTTCCCTCACCAACATTATTGGACCATATGTATGAGAAATTCTCTTCAATATAATTACGATTGAAATATTGAACTACATCGCCGCCTGAAAATATATAGTTTTCTGGAAAATTATTTAAGTAACATAGCTCAAAAATAACTACGGTTGAAAATAAAATCCACCTAAAACATGTTATTCGATTCAAAAATTTTTTTATAATCATATTTTCATTCATTAACTTACGCTATAATACTAGCATAACCCTTTTATAAAAAATAATCGTATTTATTAACTGTGATATGGCAATGGATTTATCGTATTTCAAAAATTTGGCTAAATCTAGCCCTCACATTAATGAAATTCCTGAAAAGCTAATTGAGGAAGGTTTGTTGATTAGGCTGGTTGAGGAGAAGTTTCTAGACCTTTTCTCTCAAGGAAAAATGAATGGAACTGTTCATACATGCGTCGGCCAAGAATTTAGCGCAATTGCTGTTGCCGGACAGCTCACTGAACTTGATTGGGTTACCTCTAACCATAGATGCCATGGCCATTTTATTTCCAAAACTAAAAACTGGAAAGGTTTAATTGACGAGCTGGTTGGCATACAAACTGGCGCCTGCCAAGGAATTGGCAGTAGTCAGCATTTGTTTGCAAAAGGATTTCTTTCAAATGGTCCTCAGGCTGCGCTAGTGCCCGTTGCTTCTGGGATTGCCCTTTATAACAAAATTAATTTAATTCCCGGAATTGCTGTTTCTTATATTGGCGAGGGAACCTTGGGTGAAGGCGTTATGTATGAATCGCTAAATTTGATTTCATTAAAAAATCTCCCGCACTTGATTGTTTGTGAAAATAACCTTTATTCGCAATCAACCCCTCAATCCAAGGGCATAGCAGGGTCAATATCAGATCGCCCGAAATCTTTTGGAATCAAGACTTTTGAAGCCAACACCTGGGACATTGCAAATCTCATGAAAGTTTCAAAGGAAGCTATCGACCATGCGCGTTCTGGTCACCCTGCTTTTCTGCTAATTAAAACATACAGACTAAATCCTCATTCAAAAGGAGATGACAATAGAAGCCCGGAAGAGATCAATTTTTTCAGAAATTATGACGTACTCTCGCGATGCCTTCAGGATGAAAAGTGGCGCTTAGTTGCAAAGAGGCTAACAGCTGAGATCGATCTCCATCTCTCAAACAATCAAACTAAACAAACCCTATCCTCCAAAGACTATTTCAAAGATCAACTACCCAAAAGAATTACCGCCAAATACGTCCCAGTAGCAAATAAAAGCGTGAGAATGATTCAAGCCCTAAACTCTGCGTATAAAAAAACTTTGCTAAATGGCGCATTTCATATTGGCGAGGATATTGAAGACCCATATGGTGGCGCCTTCAAGGTTACAAAGGGCTTTTCGAGCGAATACCCCTCTCAAGTTATGGGAACTCCAATTAGCGAAGCGGCATTAACAGGGGTTGCAATTGGCATGTCTATGATGGGCACCAAAACGTATGCTGAAATTATGTTCGGCGATTTTATGACCCACACCTTTGATCAGCTAATCAGCAATGCATCTAAGTTTTATCACATGTATGCTTTTCAGACCTCAGCCCCAGTTCGAATAAGAACACCAATGGGTGGGAAAAGAGGATACGGGCCTACACATTCGCAGTCCCTGGAAAAGCACTTTCTAGGCATTGATAACGTTTGCGTAATTGCATTGAGCTCCCTGATAGATCCGGATATAGCCATCAATGAATCATCAGGTTTTGATTGCCCAATCGTAATCATTGAGAGCAAGGTAGACTACGGAAGAACCCTTTGGGAAAGTCGGGATGATTTTTTATTAAATAGGGAAAGCAAAGCTTTTGGCGCCTTAAAGTTAAGCCCTTCTTTTACCGTACCAACCTTGACTATAGTCTCCTATGGTGAATCAGCTCGATGTTTAGCCGATAATTTACGAAAAATTTTTATTGAAACTAACTTTATTCCAGAGCTAATATGCTTAATTCAGCTTAGCCCAATCGATATTAATCCCATATTGAAATCAATTAGAAAAACAAACAAATTGGTTATCGTGGAGGATGGCTCTCCCAGCTTTGGAATCGGCTCAGAAATAATAAGTCAAATTGCAGAAGCAAACATAAATCTAGAATTTATTACTAGAATTGGTGCGGAACCGGTGCCAATTCCTTCAATAATCGAACTTGAACAAGAAACACTACCCACGATTAACAAAATCATTAAAAATATAAACTCCCACCATAAAAAGGCATTTTAATGAATATTGTTCTTGTACCAAGAGAGAATGTAAATGATGAATCCGTTGTAATTAAAGCAATTCATTTCCAGTCGGGAGCTCAAGTTCAGGCTGGAAATGTTGCATTTGAAATAGAGACCTCAAAGACAAATATCGATGTAGAGTCGCCGGCAGATGGGATTATTGTGCATAATTTAAAGGTTGGGATGGAAATTTCCGTTGGATCACAACTTTTTGCTGTTCAGGATGCCGATGGTCCTGTAATTAATTCCGTTGAGCCATCAAATGATAGGGGGCAAAACAATCAAGAACAGCTATTGTCTAATGCCGCAATAGCTAGAGCTCTAGAATTAGGGGTAGATATAAAATCCTTAGAGCCGACTTGGGTAACAAAACAGGATGTTGAAATCTTCGCAGGCATCCCAAGAAAACCAGACGTAATTCAACAAACTATTCATTCGAATAATATTAAAAAAACAATTAAGTTGAGTGAGAGCCATACAATTCATGGACTTTCAAAGCGAAAACAAGCAGAAATACAAAGCTTGGAATTAGGAAGCCATCATTCAACAAGTTCTACTATCGGCATTTCAATCGAACTTCCAGGTGAGAGAGTCGTGCCTCCGCCCTATCTATTTAAGACAAACATTTCAGATATATTAGTTTTTGAATCCGCAAAGCTGCTAAAAAAATATAGGATGCTAAATGCATCTCATGTAGACAATAAAACATGGGCGGAATATGGCCCTATTAATTTCGGATGGAGTTTTGACTCTGGCGAGAACTTAAAAGTCTTAACCATTAGAGATGCAGATAAGCTCAGTCTCCATTCTTTACAGGCTGAAGTTGAAAGACTTCTGGAGCTTTATGAATCAGGAAATTCTCTTGAGCTTAGCTTAATTACAGGATCAACCGTTACCTTTTCTGACCTATCAAGAACTGAATCGTCATTCATGTTGCCATTGTTAAATGGCGCCCAATCGCTTATATTAGGACTTACATCTATAAAAATAAATCAGTTCTCAATATTTGCCACTTTTGACCATAGGGTATCAGAAGGGCTTCAGGTAAGTAAATTCCTTAGCGAGCTCAAGTTAAGAATTCTTTCATATTTTTATAGTCACGATGGACATGTAAAACTTAAATGCTATGTATGTGAAAAAAGCATATCCGAGGAGGTTGCTCTTGGAAATCGAGGATTTATCAACGTTACCCTTCCCAATGGAGTCGGGGCAAATCTTTGCAGAAATTGCTATGAAGGATGGTAATGAATAACTTAGAAAATGCTGAACATTACTTTAATAAGCTATTAAATAAAGAAATAACCATTCATAGCAAAATCAACTTAAGTTCCGCTCAACAGGCTAGGGCTTATGGCTGGCTTTTATCGAATAAATATCTTTTTGACGAGAGCTTACTAAGCGTTAGCTTTTCACTTTCCGATCTCTTGAACGATGCTGGTTTAAGCGATACAGCTAGGCCGGATAATTCAGGCCCGATAAGCAAAACCTCCCAAATAAATTACCGGGAAGATTGTGAAAACATTGGCAGCGTGGGTATAGATATACAGAAAATATCGGAACTTTTTTCAGATGAAATGTTAGTTGACCCAAAAAATTCAAATGAGCTTACCGAGATATTTACACTAAGAGAGCTCTCTTATGGCCAGACCAAAAATAATCCTAAAGAAACTTTAGCCGGAATCTTTGCAGCAAAAGAGGCAATTCAAAAAGCGGGATCACTTGGAACCCCGTTAAACCAGATTGAAATACTTCCAAGCGCCAATGGAGCACCGTACTCAAGCACACACGTGGTGAGCATTTCTCACAGTGGTGATTTTGCAATAGCAGTAGCAATTTCTAAAAATTTCAATCCACTAGTAAAGCTCACAGAATCCGGCAATATATGTGAAGATCAAAACTCAAGTACTAAAATTTGTCAAAAAAAAAATTACTCGCCGCAAAAAATAATTTATAAAGTTTTTTTCATCCTTTTTTGCATAATATTGCTAATAATTTTTTATAAATCTAATTTAATTTAAATGCTATTGTTTTCTATAAATAATTTTTCCATAAACCATTGACCAAAAATCAGATTCCCTTTAATAAGCCATACCTTTCTGGAATGGAGCTCAATTACATAAGGCAAGCACATGAAAATGGGCAGCTTGCAGGCGATGGCACCTACACTAAACTATGTAGCAACAATTTAGAAAAAATTATTGGGTGTAACAAAGCACTTCTAACACATTCATGCACAGCGGCTCTTGAGTTAGCGGCTCTAGTTCTAGATCTTCAACCCGATGACGAGGTCATTATGCCTTCGTATACTTTTGTATCTACTGCAAATGCTTTTGTTCTAAGGGGCGCTATCCCCGTTTTTGTAGATGTAAGGGCGGATACACTAAACATTAATGAAACCCTAATCGAAGAAGCAATAACATCCAAAACAAGGGCAATAGTTCCCGTTCACTATGCTGGCGTTTCATGTGAAATGGACACAATAAATGCTATTGCAAAAAAATATGAACTAGCCGTAATCGAAGATGCAGCACAAGCTATACTTTCGACATACAAAAACAGGGCTTTAGGCAGTATTGGTGACCTCGGGGCACTAAGCTTCCATGAAACAAAAAATATAATCTCTGGAGAGGGCGGAGCACTTCTTATAAATCAAAATAGATTTGAAGTGCCTGCTGAGATTATGCGAGAGAAAGGGACTAACCGTACCCAATTCTTTAATGGAGCGATTGATAAATATACCTGGATTGATAAAGGCTCTTCACTATTGCCAGGTGAGTTAATTGCAGCATTTCTATGGGCTCAACTTCAAAATGCTCAAGAAATCACATCCAAAAGATTAACTTCTTGGGATGAGTATCATCATCTTTTACAACCACTTGAAGAGGAGGGTATTTTAAGGCGCCCGATTATTCCTACGGAATGCAAACATAATGGGCATATCTATTACGTAATTCTCAACGATAAATATGAACGTCAAAAAGTGCTCTTACGCTTAAGAGATCATGGTATCAATGCAGTTTTCCACTATATTCCATTGCACTCCTCACCTGGAGGAATTAAATATGGTTCCAAGGATCTGAAATCCCTTCCTGTTACGGATTGGGCTTCAAAGCAATTAATAAGATTACCCATATGGGTTGGTATTAGCCAGCAAGAGATTGCAGCAGTCGTAAAGTGCCTGCGAGAAACACTACAGGATCTTTAAGCTGTCAAGGGGGCCCCTCAATGAGATATAAAGACCCAGATTTATTTGACTTTATAAGTTTAAATACCCCAAGCTCCAATGCTGTCTTTAGGGGCTTTTCAAAATCAAAAACCTTCAGAATAAACCCATTACCAAAATCTCTTTCATAATAATTTTCACTTGGAAAATAACGCCATTCAGGATCTATCACTTTATTTTTATCTATGATGGAATAAATTGATGAGGCTTTAGAACCGCCATAAGCAAGATATAGCTCAGCCGGTGGCGTCGATTGAAAAGCAATTGAATTATCAATCAATAGAAATTTGGTAGTTGGATAATAGTTTATTAATTTAGAGAATAAGTTAATATCTTTCTCTTTAAATAATGAATCATATATACGCCTTCTAAGTTCAAAATCTTTTTGAGAAGAAATTCCAGCATATAGACCGGAGGAAAGAAATGGCAAAAATTCACTAAAAGTTGAAAATGAGTAATAACGATCAAGATCTGCATAGTTTGTCAAAACTAAATCGCCTTTTTCTGCGCGCTCATTAATTGTATTAATTAAATCCAAAATTTCCTTATTGGGAGAGGTTGCATAGGGTACTGTTCCCCAGCCAGGGTTTGGGAGAACCCATTCAAGGCGACCGCCACCCCATATCAAAATTGGCATAGAGATTAAGAAATATATGAAAATTATAGATTTAATAATTTTAAATTTATGAGGAAAATTCAATCCGAGCTCATATGAAAATAATATGAAAAGAAAGTAAAAGGCCACCCTCATCACCGATGAGGGATAAGCGTATATTGCGCCACCGTCATTAATCAACGGGCGAAATGAAAACATAATTACTATTGCCCCAAATACAACCCCACATAAGATAAAAATCAATTCATAAAAACGTATAAAATAGCCTTTACGCATTAATAAAGTAATAAAAATTATTATCGTTAACAATAAAATTAAAAGTATCTCGGTTGTGAAAATCAAAGGAAATGGTTGGTTTAGCCTAAAGACATATGGATGAGGACTATTTGAATAATAAGATTTAAGCCAAATTAATGGTGAGCTTATGAGGGATATTATTGCAAAGCCTTGTGCTAAATTTTTTACTTTATATTTATTGTTAATACACCCCAATGCAATTACAAAGGTTATCCCTAAATATATTGGCAACCAAATTAGAAATTTAAGCTGCGAAACAAATATGGAAGCTATAGATAGCGTTAATCCCCAAGATATCGTGAATTTTAGATTAAGGTCTTTTATGGCTAAATTTGAGTAGTATTTGATCCCTAAAACATATAGGAATATGAGAAATGCCCCATAAATCAAAGCCAAAGCATTATATGAGTAAGCAACAAATTCCTGAAAAATTAAATAAGATGGAAATGCTAAGGCTACTTTAAGGTAAAAAGGTGATTTAGAAGTGCTTACATTAAATAGCGCAATTAAACAAATAAATGAAATAATTGGCATCACTAATAAAAATATATTATTTACCGATACCCCAAGTATTCGCGAGAATGATGTAACCAATAAGTCGAAATATGAGTAGTAATAAAAAGGCTCATTACCATAGAATGGATTCAAATCCAAAACTGGGTTTGTTAAAAGAAATTTACTAATTCCAAGATGAAATGAAAAATCTGAGTTTCTTAATCCATACAGTCCTAATTCATTTTGATCTGAAACTATCTTTAAGAAGTTGTTGATTAAAGTTTCTGTGAAAAATATTCCAATGAATGCTAAAGCTGATATGCCTGCAATTAAGTATGCTTTACTAGATCGCTCACCATCAACAAAATTAACTCCTTTTTTCCTAACAGCTAATTCTAATTGCATTGCTATTAGCCAACTTAAAATCACAGAAAATAAAAATAAAAATTCCTCTGCATGTTGAATATTAAAATATTCAGCTTTATTTACCATCCTCGCAAAGCTTACTACTGCTATCCATATCGGAAATATGAGAAGCCAACTTAAATTAATTTTGAAAATGGTTTTACTGCATATAAATTGCATTATTTATCATTTTATGTAAGATTTGTCCAAAACTTCACTTAATGGTTTCAGCAACCCTAAGCCACATTTCTTCATCATTTACTAAATCAATATATTTAGCATACCCACTAATCAAGCAAGGGCGGCCCAATACATTCAATTTGGCAAAGGATCTGATATTTCTATCGGGGGAAAAAATATAGCCTATAGTATTTATAAGCGAAATACACCCACATCGGAAGACAATGTTTTCAATATCTGAATAATTTTTATCCATACCGACTAGAGGGATGGCCACTTGAACTATAGGCAAACCACCATCTATTGTTGCATCTACAAAATGGGTAGTAACCCCCGTTAATTTGACTCCATACTCAAGTGCAGATTGAATGGATCTAATTCCAATTAATCCATTAAAAGAGGGTAAAAGTGAGTAATGTAAATTAATAAATTTTCGAGGAAATAGCTCGATGAGCTCATTGCATATAATTTTATGCACTGTAGTGATAATAAGATCGGGATTCAACCTTATAAGTTCTCTAATTAATTCGATCTGAAAATTTTCATCGAAATTAATAATTTTCCACTTTAATTGATTTTTTCTAGCAAAGTTAATCGCAGGACACTCTCGGTCAGATAGAACTGAAACAATATTTGCGCCCAACAACCCAGAGTTTAGTAAATTATTTATAAAGGCAAGATTACCCCCGCCCCCAGAGCAAAGAAAAACTACACTCTTCTTTTCATCTTGAACCATAAATATCTTTAACTATTACATTGGGTCGCTGCTTAACTTCTGAAAATATTTTTGATATATAGATCCCCAAAATACCTGTCATTGAAATGACTAGCCCGCCCAATATCCAAACTGAAATTATTAAAGATGTCCACCCTTGTAATGGTGCTGAAAAAAGGGCCCACCTAAAAACTAGATAGGACCCATAGACAGCCGCTACGCAAAAAATAAAAATTCCGATATAGAAAATTCCCACTAGTGGCGCATTTGTAAATGATACGATAGCATTAACAAGAAGTTCTATTTTTTTGAATATGGTGTATGTGGTTTTACCAGTGTCATTCTTAGTTACAACCTGAGGAATTTGCTTGTAACCAGTAATACACCATAAACCAGCAATAAAAATTTCTCTTTCTCGGTGACTAACCAATGAATCGACATATCGTCGAGACATTAACCTAGCTGTTATTTGATTTATTTGCACATCCAACCCGGATAAGGCGGCAAAAATTTTCCAAAAGGCTGCGCCAGCCTTTCGCTCGAACCAAGTACCTTTTCGTTTATCTTGAACACCATAAACTACATCACAGGCCTCTTCTTTAAACTTCCTAGAAAATGGTATCAAATATTCAGGCGCCTCCTCTAGGTCGCTATCAATCAAAAATACCAAATCGCCTTTAGAGTATATTAATCCAGCCATAATTGCTTTGTGATGTCCAAAATTTCTTGATAAATCAATTACCTTAAGATGATTATCTACATCCAGCAGGCTCAGAGATATCTCCAAAGATTCATCTGGAGAGCCATCGTTTACAAAAATTAATTCATAATCTTGTCCAGCCAGCTCTTCAGCTACTGCAGTTATGCGAGCATAAAACTCACTCACACAGTCTGCTGTTTTATAAAGCGTACTAACTATTGAAAGCTTCATTTAATTACATTTTTCATAAAATTTGCAGATTGGGGTCCACAATTAAAAATCAAGTCCAAAATTGAAACGCCGTGGACATAATCACCCCATCGTTGTTTGTATTCTGGGTACCCGTCATGATTTAGCCATGTGAGTTTTATTCCATTTTTTGCAAATATAGTTGGATCTAAATAATTCCTAGCTGACGGCCCTGATACATACTCGGCTCCACCAGATTTTTTACATAAATCTAACAATCGCTCAGATTTACCCTCTACCAACCCATAATCCCATGAAGCGCTAATTTTGGTGGCAATGCCTAAATATTGATTAATACTTCTAAGAAATGCAATATTTAATTCGGATAAGTTCTTGTGTGGATTCTTTAAGTACATTGGCTCTAACCATAAACTTATCTCAGAAAAATAGGGCGATCCTTGATAGTTATGTACTATCGACTTCCAATGATTTTTCTCCCAATCTACTTCGTCGATTTTAACATCTCGTATTTTTTGATCAAACTTACCCTTAACTATTACCGGGATAGTTAACCACTTAACACCTTGTGGTGTTTTAATTAGATTTCGATTGCGCCAGTCCCTACGTGTATATTGCATATCATCGTAAACAATAAACTCATCCACAGATGCAATCATGTCAAAATAACCCTTCCAGGGTATGTAATTTGACTGAGATATAGCAATCTTTTTTTTATTCATGCGTCAAAATATTGAATGCTGCCCTCAACTATTGCGCCAATGACTAGGCTCGCCGCAATACAACAACAACCTCACCAGCGCCCCCAACCCAATAACACCAAAACCTTTCAAAAATAATGGGCGACAATCCTATTAAGAAATTTATAAGCCTTACAAATGGCCTCGCCAGCATTGGACACTGATTGCGGTGAATATGCTTCTCATATATCCCAGAGTTTGGATATAACCCAAAATACTTTATTTCTTTTTTTAGAATTTTGAAGCGAACATTAGTGTAAAAGGAATGGTAAGAGCCCTCCTCAAATATATCGAAGCTAAAGTATGAAAATGGGCGCTTGTGCGTAATGTCAGTGAAGGCAGCGGAACTAGAAAAATGGGGAACTCTCATATGAAGTACACCATCGAACTTTAAGATTCTATGGATTTCCTCTAATTTCCTCACTGGATCATCAAGATGCTCGAGCACATGATAAAAATGAATCTCATCCGCATAATTATCGGGGAAGGGATACGGCGTCAGATTTAAATCATGAACAACATCAACAGACCCTTGAATTTCAACGCAATCAACACCGATGCTCTCGGGAATTCGCGTTCTTCCGCAGCCAAGATTAATAATTACTGGCTTCACTTCTTGATACCATTTTTTATGTCAATCATTTGTTTAGCCCTATTATGATAAGTGTGGTCTGTTAGGACGCGTCGCCTGCCAGCCTGAATAATCTCAAGGCGCTCTTCTGGATTATTTAAGTAATACTCAATTAAGTCAACCCACTCCAATCCATCTTTAGCAAGTATTATCTCTTTGTTTGGTTCAAAATATTTCTTTATACAAGCTACATTATCTACCACCTCAAAACCTCCGCACAACGGAATTTTAAATGTTCGCTCGTTACAATCACCGCCATACTCTTTTTGATATTCTTCATGAACATTAATTGATATCTTGCTTGATGAGTATATAAGCGCCTCATCACCAATATCTAATTTAGGCTTTCGAATTCTAGAAACTGGCCCTATATTAAAAAATTGTCCAGCTTTTTGTACCACCCCCAAACACCTATCAGTTAAGCTCCAATCCTGGCCATAAATACGAAGATTATGCATTCTGGATAAGGGAAAAACATATTTATTAAAAAATTTTCGTTTTTCTGGTAAAGATGTTCCCACATAAGATATGTCTGCGGAAAATTTCTCACAATATGCGGACTTAAGAGAAATCCTGTCTGCAGCCAATGGAATAGTATGAAAACCTAGCCCAGTCCCCTTATGAAAACCATCCATTCTCAGATCATCCTGCTCAACTACATGAAAAAATGCATCACCTAATTTACCGCTATCGATTAAACGCAACAATTGAACATCATTTGACAATGATGCCGCCTCATTAATCCTCCACGCTGAAATTGGAGAATTCCAAAAATCTATTTTTACCAGCACAAATAAACCTTGCTGCCTGTATCTTTTTAAAAGATCAAAGTCAATGAATTTTCGATAGTAGTAGTGACTCGCTGTGATAAATAAATCTGGTTGATAGCCCTCTAAAATTTCAGAAAGATTATCCACTGATGAAAACGGTCTAAACTGATGCCCTAAATCAATAAAAGCATTTTTATATCCATTATAAATTGTTCTATGTGCAGAAAGAGTTTCTAAACTCGGCATATGGTACAAAATCTTCATAGTTTAATATTTCTAACCATGTTAAAAAGACGTAGTTTCAATTTTGATGGAAAAATCCATAGCGAAAAAAAATGGCACAGGTTATAAAAAAAATCTAAAGTGGAAATGTTATATGCTTTTGATTTGATATTTTTTGCGCGAATTCTGAGGGTGGCCTTCTCCATTTTTCTTAAGCTGGTTGCAGTGGCGGATGTATTACTTTCGCGATACCGAACTAAAATTAAGTCTAAATTTGCAAGCTTGTAAAATTCACCAATTCTGAATGTCATATCGAGATCTTCTGCAGGTGGCAAAGATAAATCATATACACCCACTTTTTTGAAGGCCTCCGCTCTTATCATGGCAGTAGGTTGAGCAATGGGCGAGTACCTAAAAATACACCTTCTTAAACTCAGATCATCTAGCGGATAGTGCCTTTCGCTCAGAATTTCATTATGGCGAAATATTTCTAAATATCCTCCCACAATCCCCACCTCCTGGTGAGCCTCCATAAAGGAAACTTGCCTCTCCAATCTGGTAGCAATTGAGATATCGTCAGCATCTTGCCAAGCAAGATATTCACCGCTTGATAGACTTATACCCTTATTTCTATTTCCTGCAATCCCTAGATTTACTTCATTTCGATAAATTTTTATTCGATTATCTTGCAATGAGTATTTTTTAATTATTTCCCATGAATTATCAACTGAAGAATCGTCAATAATTATTAACTCAAAATCCTTAAATGTTTGATTTATAATACTTTCAATTGCCTCGCTCAAATATATTTCTGCATTGTATGCTGGTATGACAACTGAAATTTTAGGCATAATTTTATTATTTTTCCATTAGGGAAAAATTTCAAATTTTTTATATTTTTCGAAAATTAAAAAAATACATCCAATCAATAAAACAAAAAAACCTGATGCTCCCATTGATACTAAAATTTGATAGAGGTGATCATGCCAAGTAGCAATCGCCCATAGTTGCAATGGACATACTAATAAAAAAACCCATACAAATAAGGTACGACCCTTTGCAATCAAAAAGTGCTCCAAAATAGTTACCAAAGCCATTGGAAGTAGCGCAAATCCATACCACTTCAACAATGCCTCCCCGGCAATATAACTATCGCCATATAAAAATAAAATTATTTTTGAGCTAAAAATAAAAAAAGTTAGCGCAGCAACTCCACAAATTACCAAAGTCATTAGCAAGGCCTGCAGGACAATTTGCTGCGTTTTTTTATTAAGCGCATGATTTTCGGCTACCATTGGATAGAGAGCCAATACAAGCCCCCCAGGCAAGTAAAGAATTGTCTTCCCCAATACCGACGCTGCTGCGTATACCCCAACCTCGCCGGATGGAAAGTACCAGTTTACGAGAACTAAATCCAACTGAGTCATTCCAACAAAACAAATGTTTGCAACCAAAACAGGTATAAATGATTTAAATGAAGCTCCAGATAAAATAATCTTAGGGGATGGATAAGCGCGTACTCTAGTAAATTGTCGAATAATACAAAACATTCCTACCAGCCAAAGAAATGCTGTTGCCAAGCCGCCGCCTAAAAGAGCGCCTGAAACCCTCAAGCCCAAATAAATAAAAATGGCACTGAAAACGATTTTAAAAAAAATTGCGAAAATATTTCCCAGACCTAAAAAGCCAAACTTTTTTTCACCCTGAAAATACGCAGCATTAATAGTTAAAAAAGATCCAAATAGCATGGAAATAATGAATATCAAAACTGGTGCCTGGGAAGCCGACTTTAGGTATACCTGAAGGTTTTCCGAAAAAATAACATACACCGCGACGAGCGCAAGCCAGGTTAAAAATATAACCTTATGTATGCGAAAATAAAGGTGTCTCAATTTAAGGCTATCGCCCTGAGCCTTTGAAAATGATACTTCGCGAGAAACAACCAAAGAAATCGCCCCTAAGGGGGACATAAAAAACATACTTAAAGCAACTATTGCGCTAAAAAGCCCAAACTCAACAGGGGTCAATAGCCGACCCATTAATACCTGGTAGGCGTAACCCAAAATTCCCCCGATGATATTCGCAAGAGTTAGCCATAACCCAGCCTTCCATAACTCTCCATTTTTACAAATTTTATAGAGATTGGTAAATCGTTCTATTGAAAATACAGATGCGCTCAATATTTTAATGGGGCAAGAAACATTATTGCCCCAACCTTTCCCTAACTATAAAAAGAGGGCGATTTATAACTTCTGTATGAATAATTCCCACATACAATGCCACCAAACCAATCGACATTAGAACAATACCAATAAGCAGCGTGTTTACAACAACAACAATCGCTAATGCCGTATAAATCCAGGTATTTAAAAATAGATAATTAATTAACATCCATGCCAAAAGCAGGCCACTAATTGAGGAAATCAAAATCCCTATGTATCCAGCCAACCTCAAAGGCCATAAAGAAAAAGCGGTAAAGCTATTGACTGCAAGGCGCCATAACTTTGAATAAGAATAAGCAGCCTGCCCCTCCGCCCTTGCATCCGCCTTAAACTCAACGTAGGAGCGACGAAACCCCATCCAATCCATGATTCCTCTGAACATGCGCTCACGTTCAGTCGCCTTAATAAAAGCCTTCACTACTTTTTTATCATACAACCTAAAATCAGTTGTCTTTGCCTTTAGATCTATGCCCGACATTTTTCTCATCAGCCAGTAATACAAAAAAGAGCTAACTCGCCTAAAGAGGGGCTGCTTTTCAATTTCCGCACGAATCGTTACAACAACTTCAGCCCCCTCTTCCCACCTAGCAACTAAAGTAGGAATCAATTCTGGTGGATGCTGTAAATCAGCGTCAATACAAATAAGAGCATCAGAAGATTCAGCCTCGTTAGCTCCTGCAGTTAAAGCAATTTCTTTTCCAAAATTACGGGAAAAATCCAGAACTTTTACTTTTTTATCTGTGTTTACAAGACGTTTTAGCACCTCGAATGATTGATCAGGACTGCCGTCATTAACAAAAATATATTCCCAGTCAAATTGCGGCAGAGAGCCCACAACATCCTCCAGTCGGGAATGAAGATTTAATAAATTTCCAGCCTCGTTATAGACCGGTATCACTATCGATATTTTCTTAGTCATACTGTATTCGACGCTCAGGATAATGAGTCTTTGCTAACAAAAATTAGAATTGATTTTACCCCACTAAATCAAAGCCTTATAATTAATTGGTTAATATAGCCATATACCTAATTAGACAACAAAAATCCTTTGATGCGCGTTCTTCACTTTTATAAAAATGCTCTCCCAGAAACTGTTGGCGGCGTTGAGCAGATCATTGATCAGATTGCGCGTGGCACTTGCATATTAGGGGTAGAAAATACTGTGCTTACTCTGAGTAATAACCCCTCTCAGCACCCTTCACCAATGCATGGCTATGAGCTTTATACTGCTAAACGCAATTTTGAGCTAGCCTCTAATGGCTTTTCCTGGCAATCGATCAACCTCTTTAAGGAGCTAGCAGCCAAAGCGGATTTGATCCATTACCACTTTCCTTGGCCCTTTGCTGATTTGGTTCACCAGCTAGTTGCGCCAAAAAAACCCATTGTTCTGACCTATCACTCCGATATTATTCGACAAAAACTTCTCTTGCAGCTCTACCGCCCTCTAAAGCAACAATTTCTTAAGTCCGTTGATCATATTGTGGCAACCTCACCAAACTACCTTCAAACCAGTAGTGTGCTGCAAGCTTTTTTTAATAAGACATCCGTTATCCCGATTGGCTTGGATGACCAAACCTATCTCAAACCTAACGCAAGCCTAATCAAATACTATAAAGCGCACTTCGGCGAGCGTTTTTTTCTCTTTATAGGTGCGTTTCGCTACTACAAGGGTCTTAAATTCCTCATAGAAGCAGCTAGGGAGTCATCTTATCCAATTGTTATTGTGGGCTCAGGCCCAATTGAGGACGAATTAAAGTCTGATGTCCAACGCCACCAACTGAAAAATGTTTTCTTTGTAGGACAAGTAAGCGAAGAAAATAAAAGCGCACTTCTAGAGGCATGTTATGGACTAATTTTCCCCTCTCACCTCCGCTCTGAAGCCTTTGGTGTTACGCTTTTAGAGGGGGCTATGTTTGGTAAACCGCTGATTTCTTGTGAAATCGGTACAGGTACCACGTATATCAATATTGATCAAGAAACGGGGTTGGTGACACCCCCCTCCGATCCAAAAGCTTTGGCTGAGGCCATGACTTGGCTATGGACTCATCCCGAAGCCGCTAAAGAGATGGGTCAAAGAGCCAGGAAGCGCTATGAATCCTTATTTACCGCCAAGCAAATGGCGCAATCGTATTTTGACCTTTACCACACACTACTGAATCGTTAAATTAACTTTCGGCTTCAAAATTAAGCGCAAAACTAGTTTCGAGTGAAAACTCTCTATTATCGAGAGAATGCAAGCGACAAATCACTTAGTCAGATGAGTTACCCTAAATGAACTGCGACTCGTGAACTACTTCTATCAACTCATATCTTCAGTTGGCGTAGGCGCAATTTCTTTTGCGCTCAGTCTTTTGATTGCAAGGCAAGTAGGGGCGTCTCTTTTTGGAGAGTACTCCACAGCATTAGCTATTGGATCGATTCTAGCCATTGGATTTGATGGCGGGATGCGGAATCTGCTGACGCGTGAGCGCACCAGAGCAAGCGAATATCTCAGCAAATTCCACCAGGCACTACCTCACATAGCGATGGGGCACTGCCTCTTAGTCGCTTTAATAGCCAGCATCATCTGCTTTATTAACTTTGCAGATCATCTTTATCTGGGGCTTGGGATTATTTGGTGTTCTTGGGCGGCAGTGATTACACAATATGCATCTGCAATGTTGCGAGGCGACGGCTTTCTTAAGGCTGACTCACAGTGGCAACTCAAGCAACGAGGGCTTACGGCTACGCTGATTGCTATTGCAGTTTTACTTGGATACCTTGAAGCTTGGCAGCTATTGCTCACTTGGGCTGTTGGGGCTCTATGCGCCAACCTCTTTTTTAAAGAGGGCTTTCGGTTTAAGCCTTTTTTAAAACCTCTTATTTCGCTTAAACTAAAACTCTATCGCGCTCTATTGCCACTCTTATGGATTGATTTAGCAACAACTATTTATTTCCGCTCTGATCTAATTATGCTCAGAAGCTTCAACGTACCAGATGGCGATATTGGCCAGTACGCCGCAGCCTTTCGTTTAATTGAAGCGGCTATATTGGTGGCCAGCCCAATTTCAATCATCATCTTTCGCAAGGTACGCTTACTGCATGAAGAACATATATTGCAAAAAAATTACATCATTAAATCATTACTGATCAGCGCACTCTTTGGTTTACTGGGCTTCACTCTGATTGAATGGGTTGCAAACCCATTGGTTAAGCTAACCTATGGCGCACAATATGCGCAAGCAGCTGCCTTACTATCCATCTTAGGATTGATGATTGTGCTGTTAATTCCAAATACAGTACTCACACAAACTGCTCTAGCCCTGAACCTGGAAAAATCTTACGCGCTTGTTGCAACACTCGCAGCTATTTGCAATATCAGTCTTAACTATATATACATTCCAGAGTACGGTGCAGTTGCAGCAGCATATTCGAGCATTGCCACCGAGCTTATTTTATTAGTCGGCCTATTTATAGCCATATCCCATAAGATAAAACAGTGCAAATAACATTTATTAAGCACTGCGTTCTCTGAGCCTAAATCTCCAATAGACTCTCCGCAGATAATCCAAATTAATTCAAGAATCTACTGCGAATAGCCTGCTTGAGGTAGGTTATAACAAAATCTAATTTGGCAGTTATTTTTGATAACAACATGATTCTCTAGTTAGGCTTGCATAGTTTCATGCAACACCGTATCGATTCGTTCGCTAATGTCGTCATCTATCATTATTGGCACCATCTTTTCTGTAAAACATGTTTTCAGCTTTAACCGTGCTTGCAATAAAAGTTTGTAATCTCCCTTAGGATTTGGCAGTTGTTGTTGAACGCGTCAATAACCTCCTCAGAGTAATTAGTCGGAAACTGCATATGCGCGATTAAGGTCGTTGGCTGCTCTGAGGGGATGCATAATGGATACAGTACATTAACTCCCGCTGATTTACACCATGCGAATTGGATAGTTGCCTCGTACGTAGACGGGGTATAAAAAGGCGGTCTAGGGCGAAAACAAGCCAAAAAACACCTAGAAGCATGATTTGAGATAAATTACCCAATCTACCGACTTTTTGAAGTCTGCGTTGTTTCATAATTTTTGCATCAATTAAGGGGTATATTTACACCTTATTTCTGATGCCTAAGAATTACTTTCTTGAGGCTCCTAACCCTAGAAAGGGCAAGTCTTTATTGCCCAAGAGCTCTTAGAGTGGGCATCTGTTGCCCTCAAGGCTAAACTAGCAGTGAATATGACCCAAAAAAGCATTGGGTCGAAGTTCCCGTTATTGGATACTTCCGTTGTGCACCAGAGCAATAATGTCGATAAAAGAGTCCATCTTCCTAGACTCTTCCATGGCGCCACTAAATTTTGGGTCTGCATTAGCGCCAAAATCAAGGAAATCAGAACTAAAGAAATCCCGGGTAAACCCAATCCTAGGGCTAAGTCCAGCCAGCCGCTGTGGGCATGAGTTAAGTGCACGCTTGATTCTGGCCATTTTTTATTGACTAAAGGCCCAAAAGAATTTTCAATTAATCCGTAACCCAAGAGGTTTTCCCGGAAAAGATATATTCCCGCTGCCCCCCAGGAAACTCTCTGGTAATTGGTTTCGGATACAGACTTGCCCAATTCATTGAGTGGATAGCCCTTTTCTCCAGCAAATTTCCATTCTTGATTGCGGTCTATTTGAACTGCTACCCTATAGTCTGCAGCAAAAGTCTTCCAAGAATCATTTTGCTGGATATGTTTGTAACCCACAAAACCGACTCCAATCATGGCAATAGCAATTATCCCGACCTTAATTGGAGTCCATTTTTTCTTAGAAGCTCTTACTAAAGCGAATAAAAAAATTATAAAAAGTAAGGCCACATAAGCAAAACCATTTTTGATATTTTGACCATAAAAAACAAAAGATACCGCGGCAATAGTGGCGCCATAAAGCAATAACTGAGCCCATTGAATGCGTTTTTCTTGTAATAAAGTCAGCATTTGCCCAAAAGCCACTGCAAGGGTAGGCAAACAAAAAACCACATAATCTGTTTTTGGGACATAAAAAAGCTGAGAACCAGGATAGACCTTTAGATAGGCAGGAATTGAAGTTAGCCCCAAGATGTCTTGACCATGAAAGGTAAGAGTCCATTTCAATAAATAAATGAAGGTGGGCATCAGTAAGCCCAAATAGATCAAAGGCCATGCCCACTTATTTATTCTCTCTGCATTGTTTGCAATCGAAAGCCCCAGACCCAACGCAAAAATGACGGCCAGCAATGCTCGCTTCCAGATGCCCTTAAATTCGATTAACTGCACAACCGGATTTTGCGACAAAAAAAGCAAATGAAAAGTTGCCCACAAAAAAAGTATTCCGACCAGCCAAATCGGTAAGGCCAATTTGTTAAGCAATAGAGAGCGGTATTGATAACTCACATATAAACCCAAGGCTGCACCAATGACTAGGGAGGTATTTCTCCAAGCAGCAATCTCAGGCAAGATCCAAACCGAGTACAAGATGGCGAAGCTAAAGCACTGCAAAAATATCAGCCAAAGTGGAATCTGAATAGAGCTGGCTGAATCGGCTTTTGAAATTGGCATTTGAGCTATCACTATATCTGTCTTATAAAAAAATATTGGAAATTGAATAGCGTTTTTTAAACCACCTCCAACTTCCTCTTCTAGGGAAATTTTCATGCAAATAGTTACCATGCTTAAAGGTTGCCCTTAAAAGCTGGTTTTCTCTCATCCAGGAATCCACCCGCTTTTCAAAAAGCTCTCCAGCAAATTTAGGATAACGTTCAGATGCAGCATTGAAGTATTCATAGATCTTCTGTTTGTAGTCTGCTGCCCGAATTAAATACATCTGATCTGAAAATCCATATCCATAAAAGCAGTTCTCGTCTTCACTTTCGGCCTCTTCCCTCATAGACTGAAGCTCCTTGGTCCATGCAAGATTAAAAACTACCACGCGCGGATTATCCTCAAGCACTTTGATCCCTTGAGCCAACCAATCGTGAGAAGCGTCCTTAAGAACAGTGGCATCTCCTGAAAAGTGCAATAAATATTTGGTGTCACAAAGATAAATCGACACCAACTCTGCGATGGAATAGTAGTAGCCAACTCCTAATTTCTCTTTGCTCAGATTAAAGTACGACAAAGCCTGCGCTGCATGATCTTCAACCAAAATCCAGCTGTCAATGGTACCATTCGCCACCATTTGGTTGGCTACCTGAATCACTTTTTGTACATTCTTCACATTATTAATGTACAAGACCCGCTTACTAATAAGATCACCACAGCGTTGAATCGTCCGCCTCAGAAAAGGCGTTTTCATAATCAGATCCCAATCTTTTTCCCAGACTTTAGTCTCAAATGTCACTGTCATTGGATTGGTCTCGATGAGCTTAGTCTGTAATTAATCTTTTTTGACCATCGCGCCAAGGTCAATTGATTGCAAAGCTCGAGTCGCTTCATGCGTCTAGCAAATTTACTTGTGCCAAAAATGGAATTCCAGGTAGCTTCATAATTATTTTGAACATTACGAATAATCTCAGGCAACTCATCTAATGAGCCCCAAATGATAAATTCAGAGTAGCGGGTCAGCTCCTTGAATGGGGCAAGCTCACTAATGACGATGACACCAGATCTGAGGGCGGGGAGTACTCGCAACTCTTCAAGCGTATCGTGGTGGTCAGTCTGGCGAATATTGACTAAGATGCGAGTTCGCTCATAAAGCGCCTCTACATCCTCGTACCAGGTGTGAATATTTTGAATTGGAATTCCTTTAGAGCGCAATTCTTCTAAAAAATTCCGGCGACGAAATTGCCTTGCGTTCCCAAAATTAGTAATAGTAATAAAGTTACGCCGCCTCATATCGTTTAATAAACCACTAAATTTAAAGAGTGTCGGGCTTACATAAAGTAACTTATCGTGAAGATCATTAAATTTTGTAGCGCCACGAATATTGACTAAATTTATTCGACTATATTCAATGATGAAATCGAACTTCTTCATTGCCTCATAGTTATTTAGCCTGGCGAGGTATGGAGTGGAATTAGGATCGCCCGGAATCGGCAACACTCCAGCTTCAAATCCTTCGCTATCTCTGCCGCCTGGCTTTACCAAGGTATGCTCAACCTGAACAAAAATACTGTAGCAAGGGGCCAGTAAGCGAAATATTTTCGGCGGATGAACCCTTAAAAAAAAGAGGCTTCTCTGTCGGATATTGGGAAGTTCTTTTACAAGACCATCCCTTATATAGGAACAATAATCAAAAATATCTTTTTCAAATTGAGATTCGTAGACTAAATAAGATTTACCAATAGAGTCATAGCTTAATTTTTTCTTCCGAAAAGCATTAAAGAGGGATATTAAAAGCGCAATGACTAGCTTCATGCTACTCGTCCATGACTTTAGTGTAGTAAGCCATATTTAAAGTAAATGCTTATTGGCTTGGTAAAAAGTCTCATAAGGATATTGATTTTCGTCGGGCAGCATTTTTTTCACTCGCTTGTCAAACATACCTTTATAGCCACCTAGCCAAATATCCTGATATTTCTTGGTTTTAATAAAATCGCGATTAAATTTAGAAGCCGTTCGAATCCCCTTCGTATATCCACCGTCGGTAATATCGGAATGGACATTATCAATATTTCCAATCTCAAATGATGGAATTTCATTGCCAAACGTTTCATGGTAGCGCCAGTAAAAGTCTCCATCTTCCTCGCCCAGTCCCAATAAGCGCTCATCAAAAAAGCCAACCTTAGTAAGCTCTTCCTTGGACACTACAAAGTGAGAAAAACTACCATTTATTGTGAATGTTTTATTGGAGACTTTATTTAGCACGACCTCAAATTGATCAAAGAATGAATTTTCCACGTTGGGATCAATACCTAAATCATCATTCAAAATCAACACTCGATCATGTGAGCTCGTGAGCACACCTCGGTTCCATAATTTGGCCAGTGATTGAAAGCTGGGAAACATCGTTGGATACACCGCTTGGGTGGAGGCCATTAACTCTAATACAGAAGAACGAAATACAGGATCAAACTCCGCTTTTGCTGGACCATTCACCATCACCACTACCTCAACTTGAGGGCGAAGCTGCTTGATTGACTGTAACAAGGGCTTAAAAAAGGTTTCAAACCGCTTATCGAATGTTGTTATTACGATGGAATAATTCATCAAGCTTTCTCTATACAAATTAAAATCATGAAAAAGTGGCTTATATCTAGCGCTTTTTACTTAATAGTATTATCGCACCCGCTCAACACTACTCTACAATCAACTTAAGAACTGAATTCATCAACCTAATTCCTTTTATGCGTTCTGCTCAAGCTTAGATCTGTTTTTGAACTTGATCCATTATCTTCTGCGCTGAAATTGCATTATTGACCTGTCCCTCATAAAACTCAACCATCATGCTGCTTTTATCCCAATCATTGCATCGCCTCAGGAAATACAAGCAGAAACGTATTCTCGAGATTGAGAATACGGAAAAAGAGCTTCAGGAGGCAAGATTCCATCGGGAATATCAAGCTACCTTTACCTCGGAAAATAAGATCAAGGTTTATATCCATCAGACTGGATTTAAATTCCCATTTACGCGTTTTTATCAATCCTCCATAAATAAAGAATTTGGGTTTTTTCTGGTAGATCAAGCACAAGATGCCGAAGTGGTTGTCTTTATTAATGCGATTGAAAATGGCATCGCCAGGCCAGAGCAAAAGATCATTCTCTTTTACCATGAGCCTGAGGCATATAAACACCTTTATCAATCAACCATAGCCGATGAACTGTTATCGCTCCACAAGATGGTGATCATTAGCCAAGTCGACGATATCAATAAATTAATCAGGAGCGAGTCGGGTCTTGATATCACTAACCGAATCACACACTTCAGAACCATCCCCCATGTTCACTTTCATCATATGGCAGTGGCTGAAGAACTAAACACACTAAAGCAGACTAGGAGCAAACTCATTTGCTCAGTTGTTTCTGGATTTCATGGTGTACCAGGCTACGAAGATAGAAGACAATTTTTAGAGGGCTTTTCCAAGTCAACTCCCCAACTTGATATCTTCGGTCGATACAGCAAGTCAATCCAAAAACTCCCCTCCTATCGCGGTTATGCAGCCAGTAAATACCAAACGCTTTCACAATATCGCTATAACCTAGCAATCGAAAACTCCGTTGAAGATTGGTACATATCTGAAAAAATATTCGATTCACTACTATGTGGCTGCATGCCTATTTACTATGGTAGCGAGAAAATATTTGATCTGTTGCCAAATGAATGGTTCCACTTTCTCCCAGATCTCAGCCCTAAAAGCATTAGGCTAGCAAGCAATTTGTCCCATACAGATTCATACCTTAAGGTAGCAGAAAACCGCGAGGAAATTGCCAAAGAAATTGATATGAAATTTTCTTTTTATCAAAAACTCGATAGTATTTTAAAAGATCTCGGCCATTTCAAGCTTTCGAAGCCATGAAAAAAATCCCAGTGCTGATCACTTCTGTTGCTCAACCAAATGCGCCATTTGTAGAGTTAAGCGACCCCGCAATAAGAATTGACTCTACTATCGAGTCCCTTAAAAAATGGGCATCAATTTCACCTGGCCTAGATATTGTTATTTGCGATGGATCAGGCTATGACTTTCAGAAACTCATTAGTGCAACTCCGCTATTAAAGCCTCTTAACATTGAAGTGCTACATTTTTATAATGATGCTGAGATGGTAACAACTAGAGGCAAAGGATATGGAGAGGGTGAAATCATTACCTATGCACTGAATCACTCAGATTTGTTAAGCAAGAGTGACACATTTTCCAAATGCACTGCCAAATACTGGGTCAATAATTTTCAGGAGTGCGCCGCAAGCCATCAGAAAAATATCAGTATCGAGAAGTATTATGACTCTAGGTATTCACTGAGCTATCAAGCTTGTGATACTCGTTTCTACGTCGTTGATAAAGATTTTTATTTAAACAAATTATTAGACAGCCATAAAGCTACTAATGATTTTCAATCCTACTTTCTAGAGCATGCATTTGCTAAAGATATTATTATTAGCAAAATCACGGGAACGACATTTAAAATTAAGCCTTTGATTGATGGGATTTCAGGATCAACTGGGAATTTTTCTACATCTAGACCAGAAAGCATCAGAAAAAAAATATTAAGGCAAGTGAGAAGGCGCTTTAGCTAATAAATATCGAGAGTTCCATCGCTTTAATTATTGCTACAACTAACTAGCAGACTGCTCATTACGCGGCATTGTTTTATATGCTTCACCTAAGCCACTCTCAAGATCTACCAATGGAATCCAACCTAAGTTTCTCAACCTTGATGAATCCATCCACTTTCTTGGAGCACCATCAGGCTTACTAGGATCGAAGCTAATCTTGCCTTCATAACCTGTAGCCTTAGCAACTGCATTAGCTAGCTCTGCAATCGTAATGTCAGAACCAAAACCTACATTAATGTGACTTTGCATTGGTTCAGTATGTTGGTCGTAGGTAGCCTTATCTAAGTTCATGACAAACACTGATGCTGCGGCCATGTCATCAACATAGAGGAACTCTCTTCTTGGAGTGCCAGTCCCCCAAATGATGACTTCAGGGGCATTGCTGAGCTTTGCCTCATGAAAGCGTCGAATCAGCGCAGGAATGACATGGCTATTTTCAGGGTGGTAGTTATCACCGGGACCATACAAATTGGTAGGCATGACAGAGCGATAATCTACCCCATGAGATTGTCCGTACTGGCGGTTATAACTCTCACACATTTTGATTCCTGCAATCTTTGCTACCGCATAAGGCTCATTAGTTGCCTCTAATTTACCCGTCAGAAGCGCATCTTCACTCATGGGCTGGGCCGCTAACTTGGGATAGATGCAGCTTGAACCTAAAAATAAAAGCTTCTTTACGCCACTCATAAAGCTTTGATGAATGACGTTGGCTTCCATCATGAGGTTTTGGTAGATAAATTCAGCAGGGAAGGTATTGTTCGCATGAATACCTCCAACTTTTGCCGCAGCCAAATAGACCCGGTCCGGCTTTTCTGATTCGAAAAATGCCTTTACTTGTGCTTGATTCGTTAAATCCAACTCTGCATGCGTCCGAATGACGATATTGTTAAAACCTTTTGCCTTTAGGTCTCTAACGATTGCCGACCCCACCATACCGCGATGGCCTGCAACATAAATTTTTACCTGTAAATCGTTTGGCATGCTTAGTTTTCTTTACCAACTACTACTGAGTAACCATGCTGATTCAATAAAGCATGTTGTTTCGCTTGGTCTAAGTCATTTGCCACCATCTCAACAATCATTTGATCGAGGGTAATTTCAGGGACCCAGCCGAGTTTTGCTTTTGCTTTAGCAGGATCTCCTAGCAAGGTCTCTACTTCGGTTGGGCGGTAATAGCGTGGATCAATTTGAACAATCACATCACCCACTTTAAGGGCGGGTGCTTTGTCACCCTCAATACTGGCAACAATCGCTTGTTCTTTTTCGGCAACACCCTCAAACCGCAATGTTATTCCTAACTGCTTAGCACTGCGAATAATAAATTCACGAACCGTGAACTGTACACCCGTTGCAATCACAAAGTCCTCTGGTTTTTCTTGTTGCAGCATGAGCCATTGCATACGTACGTAGTCTTTTGCATGACCCCAGTCGCGGAGGGCATCAATATTGCCCATGAATAAGCACTTCTCTAGTCCTTGCGCAATATTGGCTAAGCCTCTAGTGACCTTACGAGTAACAAAGGTTTCGCCACGGCGTTTAGATTCATGGTTAAACAAGATGCCATTGCAAGCGAACATGCCATAGGCCTCTCGGTAATTCACCGTAATCCAATAAGCATAGAGCTTAGCCACCGCATAGGGGCTTCTGGGATAAAAAGGGGTGGTCTCTTTTTGAGGAATCTCTTGAACCAAGCCATAGAGCTCAGAGGTCGAGGCTTGGTAGAAACGGGTTTTCTTCTCTAAGCCCAAAATACGAATGGCTTCCAACATCCGCAAGGGCCCTATTGCATCGACATCGGCAGTGTATTCAGGGGACTCGAAAGATACGGCAACATGTGATTGAGCGCCCAGGTTATAAATCTCATCAGGCTGACATTCTTGAATGATCCGCACCAAATTACTCGTGTCCGTTAAATCACCATAGTGCAGAATCAGATCCGGATGATTCACATGAGGATCTTGATAGAGATGATCAATCCGCTCGGTATTGAAGGAAGAGGCGCGACGTTTAATGCCGTGAACGATGTAGCCCTTTTCTAACAAAAACTCGGCTAAATAAGAGCCATCTTGTCCAGTAATGCCAGTAATTAGTGCTACTTTTTGTTTATTGTTAGTCATATCAATATCTCTTACTTTTGATCTTATTAAATTTGGATCTTTAACTACGGCCATACGTATCTTCAAAACGCACGATATCATCTTCACCCAAATAACTACCGGATTGCACTTCAATGATTTCTAGCGGCACCTCACCAGGGTTCGCCAAACGATGGGTTTGCCCCTGAGGAATAAAGGTGCTTTGATTCTCAGTCAGCGTAATGACTTTGTCGCCATTGGTGATCTCGGCAGTACCCTTCACAACAATCCAATGCTCGGCACGATGATGGTGCATTTGCAATGAGAGGCTAGCCCCGGGTTTTACCTGGATGCGTTTGACCTTAAAGCGCTCTCCTTCATCAACGCTGTCATACCATCCCCAGGGCCGTGCAACCTTGCGATGTAAATTCTTCTCTTCCCGCTTTTGTGCATCTAACTGAGTGACGATCTGTTTAACTTCTTGGCTATTAGCTCTGTCTGTCACTAAGACTGCATCTGCAGTTTCCACAATCACCAAATTATTGACGCCTACAGCACTGACCAAGCGGGTGGTGGAATGTACTAAAGAGTTCTTGGTGTTACTAAGCAAGGTGTCGCCACTCGAGACATTACCATTACTGTCTTGACTACCGACCTGCCAGACTGCATCCCAAGCGCCGAGATCATTCCAGCCCGCATTGAGCTCAACCATCTTGACAGTGAATGCACTACCAGGACATTTTTCAATGACCGCATAGTCAATGGATTCACTTGGAATGGTTTTAAATAATTCCGCATCGGGTCTGACAAAATTCACATCACCAGACTGGTCGATACTTTTAGCTTGCCATGCTGTTTCTGCCGCCCCAAAAATATCGGGCCTGAATTCTTTCAGGGCAGCCAGCCAAGTACTGGCGCGCAGGACGAACATACCGCTATTCCAAAGATAGTTGCCATCTACTAAATAAGATTCGGCAGTTTTGAGGTCAGGCTTCTCTACAAATTTTGCGACAGTATATTCATGATGAGCGCCCTCCCCTTGGCTTCGCTGAATATAACCATAGCCTGTTTCAGGAGCAGTAGGCGTGATCCCCAGTATGGTGATTGTCTTTTTGGCTTGATCAGCATTCACTACCGCAACACAATCTTGTAATGCTTTTGCAAACGCACTTGTGTTTTGTACAGTTTGATCAGCGGGGGTAATTACCAAAATGGGGTCTAACTCCACATCTGCACCACCGTCGTGCGCCTGGAAAGCTGCTAGCGTTAGCGCAGGTGCTGTATTGCGGCCACTCGGTTCTAGTAGGAGTGTGGCTCTGAGATCGGGCAACTCACGTAACTGATCTAAGGCTAAAAAGCGATGCTCCTCATTGGTCACGATCAAAGTGGGCTCAAGTGAAATATCTGAATTACTGATTGCGTTGATACGTTCAATCGCCTCTTGAAACAAACTCAGTTTTGACTCTTTTCCAGAAAGCACTAAAAATTGTTTTGGGAAACCCGAGCGAGACAAAGGCCAAAGACGTGTGCCAGAACCACCACAAAGGATGACGGGGGTAACGCTGGTCATAGGGCTATTTATCCTGAATTTGCTTGATGGGTTGATTTTATAGGCTTTTGTGGTGCAAACTATTTACCAAGAAACTCATCCACCTTATTCAGGAGCTACTCATGAGCACAGGCCATATTCCCAAAATTAATCTTCGCAATTCAGTTTCCGAATGCGGCCAATCCGTTCGCAAAGAGAACTTTGGCAAATTTCAGAACTACAGCATTACAGACTGTAAAGCCTCTATTGCGGCAGGCAAAGTCCAATAAAGACTTATTTAGGCCGATTTGGGTAGGGCTTGCCCGTCAAATTGGCATAGACCCATCCTGCCACTATGAGGAGGACGGAGTCGACCATTACCGGGAAAAAGGCATAACGGTAGTGCAATACATGGCCTAGCACAGCAATCAGGGCTACTGCCGCAGCCGGCGGATGCAAACAGCGTAGGATAAACATACCGAAGATAGACAAAGAGGCTGCCAGCGCTAAAGCCATGGAAACTGGTAAAGCAGTGAAATGAGCGCAGGTAATTCCAACTAGGGCAGACAGCGTATTACCTGCGATTACCGCCCAAGGCTGTGCCAAAGGGCTTTGTGGAAGGGCAAACACCAGCAAAGCACTGGCCCCCAAGGATGCCATGAGCCATTCATCGATACCTACAGTCTCACCAAGGTATTTAGCGATAGTGAGTACTAACATAAGACCAATAAAGCCCCCCAAACAGGCCCTTGCCCGCTCCGACCAAGTGACTGGTGGCTGATCCCCGCCTAGATAAAAGGAATAGTGCTTGAGGGCTTCTTTAACAGTTCGCATAAGTTTCTTTTTAGCAGGTTTCTGAGTGGGCCAAGAAAAAAGCCACCCGAAGGTGGCTTTTCACTTTATCCGCTAACGCAGAGTGAATCAATAAAACTGATTAAGCCTTCTTAGCGTAGGCAGAGCACCAGCCAGCGCTAGCAACTTGCTTGCCTGCAAACAACGCACAGCCACCAGCAGCAGAACCTGCAGCACCTTGGTACAGTGCGCAGTTACCGCAATGGGAACCAGCAACAAATTTAGCGTACTTTGATTTATCTACCTTAGATGCATCAGCTACGTAGCCCAATGCAACAGCCTGGGGATCAGTAGGAGCAACCATTGCTTGAGCTTGTACTTTGCTATTTAAAGCCAAAGTTGCAGCACCGGCAGCGGAAAGAATCATGAATTGGCGACGACTGTTTTGCATACGAACTCCAGAAAGTTAAGTGAAAACACAAGAAACTGAGCAGATCATAAAACAGAAGGTTTTCTTGAGTAGGCACACGCTTAAGGGCATGATTTCATTCACTATTTACTTGAGAATTGTTCTCAAAAGAGAATCGGCTCGTGAGCAGCCGCTTGAAAGGCTGCCTTAATGCCAGCCCTTGAGATTCATGCACGAAATACGTTGCTTGATCTGCGCCCCGCCCAGCGCTTCTGGATACACCTCAATGCAATCGTTTAAATCTTGATTAAAGGTCTTAGGATTATTTTTAGCGGGATCGCTATTGGTTTTAGGAAAACCCGGGGCACATGCCAAAAGACCAAGAGTAGTCAGGATTACGGTGGCTAGCTTGGAAAAAGATAATCGCATCACTAAATCTATCGTCTATCAATCAGAGCCAAGAACTCACGGCGCAGATTAGAGTCCTTCAAAAAAGAGCCGCGCATGACGCTATTAATCATCTTGGAGTCACGGTCTTTGACACCGCGCCACTGCATACAAAAGTGATCAGCCTCCATTACCACTGCAACACCAATCGGTTTAATTTTTTTCTCGAGCATATCAGCCAGCTCTACCACTGCTTCTTCCTGAATTTGCGGACGACACATCACCCACTCAGTTAAACGGGAGTACTTTGATAAACCAATCAAGGCTGAGGTCTTGCTTGGCAAGACACCAATCCAGATGCGGCCCATGATGGGACATAGATGGTGCGAGCAAGCACTACGTACGGTAATCGGGCCGATGATCATCAGCTCATTAAGATGACTGACATTAGGAAACTTGGTTAGGCTAGGCTGCTCAACATAACGTCCATTGAAGACTTCCTGCACAAACATCTTGGCAACACGCTGACTGGTTTTTTGGGTGTTGTGATCATTCTCAGTATCGATTACTAAGCTCTCCAAAACGCCTTGCATCTTCTGCGCAACCTCATCAACCAGCTGCTCTAACTCACCAGGCTTAATGAAAGCAGAAATATTGTCATTGGCATGAAAGCGCGCTTTTTGGGCTTCGATGCGCCGGCGAATCACCACTGATAGGGGCGTACCTGCATCACTCTTCAATGCTGCGCCCACCATTTTCTGAGTTACCACTTTCTTGGCAGGCACCTGTTTGGTGGCTAGCTTTTTTACAACCGTTTTTTTAGGGGTAGGCTTAATTGGCATAAAGATGGGGTGATGAGTAAATTAGATTTGACAAAAGATCGCGACTATACAGGCAATACCGCAGGCCCATACAATGGATCTTGCAGTAGGCCAATTGCCTACATAACAAACAAGATAAATAATGCGGGTAGCCACAAAGGCTAAAGCTAGGAGATCTAAATAGGCTTGCGGTGCATGCGTAATGGACGCAATGATGACTGCTGCAAAAAAGAGGGGAAGTGATTCAAATAAGTTAGCCTGCGCAGCATTCGCTCTTGCCCGAAATCCTTCTTGTTTAGCAAGCCACTCACGAGGCCGGCTGTTGTCGTAGTTCTGAAAACCTTTTTTAGCAATTCCGGCGGCGACATAAGGCAACAATCCCATGAAGAGGACGCAAGCGTAGGCGATGGTCATGTATTTTCTTTTTTAGGTTTTCTTGGAACCAATCCGGGTTTCGGATCCATCCAATAATTTGACGATGTTATTCCGATGACGCCAGAGCATCAATACGCATATAAGGGTCAGAGTCAGACCCATTGGCTCAACACCGAATAGAAAGACACAATACACCGGCGCAAAAATGGCGGCGCACATGGCCGCTAAGGAAGAGTAACGGGTAAAGAAAGCCACAATCAACCAAGTGCTTAAGGTGGCTAGGCCCAATATCCAATTAATACCAAACAGAATGCCGCAAGCGGTAGCAACGCCCTTGCCCCCTCTAAATCCATGAAAGACCGGGAAGAGGTGTCCTAAAAAGACTGCTAAGACAACGCCACAGAGTACCCAAGAGTTCAGGGTTGCCGCTAGAGAGTTATCACCTAGGATCCAGCGCGCTAACACTAGCGCAATAAAGCCTTTAGACCCATCACCAATCAGAGTAAGGATAGCTGCTTTTTTGTTGCCCGTACGCAGCACATTGGTTGCACCAGGATTACCCGAGCCATAGGTATAGGGATCCGGTAGTCGCATGCATTTACTCACCACGACAGCAAAAGAGATTGAGCCGATCAAATAAGCAAGGGGGATTAATAGCCAGAGCAATAAGTTCATAGCCCTATCTTAACCACTTATGCTCAGGCACCACGCGGATGGTGTTGCTGATGAATGGATTTGAGGCGCTCACGTGCCACGTGTGTATAGATCTGGGTGGTCGAGATATCAGCATGACCCAACAGGAGTTGGACGACCCGCAAATCAGCGCCATGGTTGAGTAAATGGGTGGCAAAGGCATGACGCAAAGTATGCGGTGATAGCGCAACCGGGATATTGGCAACCAGGGCATAGCGTTTAATTAAGGCCCAAAAGGCTTGGCGAGTGAGTGCTGTACCGGTATGTCTGCCAATAAACACCGCATCACTAGTTTTGCCTTCCAGGATGAGTGTTCTTGCTTCAGCCAAATAGCGACGTAACCACTGTCCGGCTTCTGCACCAAATGGCACAAGACGTTCTTTACCACCCTTGCCGTTTACCACTCTCACAACACCTTCATTCAGCCCCAAGGCAACCGTCTTTAAGGAAACGATTTCTGAAACGCGCAGGCCACTGGCATACATCAGCTCTAACATCGTACGATCGCGCAGACCCAATGGGGTATCGATATCAGGCGCATTCAGTAAGTCGGTCACCTGTGCTTCAGAGAGTGTCTTTGGAAAGCGTAGCGCTTGCTTAGCAGCACGTAGTCCTAAACAGGGATCGCTTTTAACCAAGTTTATGCGCAGGGCATGGCGATAGAAGCGTTTAAAGACGGTTAAGCGACGATTGGCTGTAGTGGCCTTATCACTGCGCTTAGAGGCAATATAGGCAGTGAGCTCCTTTTCACCTACACCATATAAATCGATTTTGCTATTGTGAAGATAGAGCCATTGTGCAAACAGCAACAGGTCACGTCGATAAGCCGATAGACTATTTTGTGACAAGCCATCTTCTAACCAACAAGCATCACAAAACTGATCAATCGCTTGCTGGCTTGATTGATTAATCAACGTATTCAACCTTAAAGTCTGATTAATAGCCTTTCTTATTTGGT